>Ga0307930_1000126_pt1 | contig 55572 bp, 64 predicted proteins | sample OrgLakmetageno46_FD_203161 | JGI IMG/M metagenome (GOLD analysis project Ga0307930, IMG submission 203161) | Saline water microbial communities from Organic Lake, Antarctica - #46 | ecosystem: Environmental > Aquatic > Non-marine Saline and Alkaline > Saline | place: Antarctica: Organic Lake...
GCCATGAGCTCCGGTGTCAGAGTTCCGTCGGAGTTTGCAGTCCATACTGTCCTCGAAATCATCCTGGACAACCACTCACAGACAAAGACTCATGTACGGGGTTAATTTTAAAAAGGAAAGCAGCGCAAACTAAATATATGAAGCTTATCAGGAGCACATGCCCGAGTGGCCATGGAAGTGATGATAGCGGTCCAAAGTGGCAAGGTAGCTTTGATTCACAAAAACGCGCGTGGCGACATAAGACATCACGACCAGCAACGTAAAACGTGCTTCCTGAAATTGATATTGCGAAATCATGCGGCCTACTTGTGACCTAAGGACACAGACACAGACACACACACCGCCTGGAGCTGAAAGCTAAGTCGGACTGTAAGTCGCCTATAGCAGCAGGGGTGCGATTTACGTACACGCGGAATTTACGCGCCTCAATCTCAATTTTTATTTTCTTAACGCGTATTAACGCGTATTACACGTGCGCTATACGCGCGGTTGAAGTCGTTTAAAACACAGGTTTTTGGTGTTCTCTGGTGGGCTGTGCACTTCCCAACTTCCTACTTCACTAGCTTACTGTTTTTTCTCAAGTGCGCCGGGCATTGTCTCTGCCCAGAGGGAAGTGCTGCGCTTTGCCGGCATGGGTGTTGTTCTAAAGAGCCCACGAACAGTGCTTGTGCTGATGGTGAGTTACACCCAAAAGACAAAAGATTTCGGGAGATAATATTAATACATATAATACGGTGACGTCACTGAAGTTACTACCGGGTTCTTGCGTCGTAATTAGCGTCATGCTGGTAAAATTTACTTCCCCGCGTAATTTACCCGTGCGTTGCGGCGTAAATCGTATCCTAGTATAGCTGAGTCGAAATGTGCGTAATCCACATCCACGCGATTCGAAGTTGTTAGTGTGCTCTATAAGGTGAGGAACATGTCTGTAGGCACTGGGGTCAATGCCATAATATAACTTGACGTGAGAAATCATCCGAATTTACCATGGTTCAATGGCTAATGTCATTGTTCACAGCCACAGCCACAGATCAGGAACCAAGACGCGACAAAAAGCACAGCGCCTTTTCGAAAATCAGCTGCCTAAAGTTTGCGCGGAGCTTTCTTGGGCACAAATTCGTTGTTTTGTTGTGCCTCTGGGCCCTTCTCTGATGATTTGCTGCCGTGCGCGTTGACCATTTCAATCAACTCCGCCTCTCCACCCACGCCCTTGTCCGTGCGTTGCCACTTTCCTGTCGTGTAGAAAGGAGAGACCATGGCCAGCGTAGAGTATCTGGAGCGGAAGGTTGAAGGAAAGGAAGAGGCAAGCACGTCACAGGAAGAAAGGAGAATGAAGCCAAGAGGAAATCAATTCAAAGTCTTTGCGTGACAAAAAAACAGCCGGGGGAATCCGGAAAGCGCTCACGCAAGCATGACGGCATGTACAATCACGGTAGACCCCGAGCAGCTCAATCGTCAGCACGCGTGCAAGAAAAACGAATGATTCCAAAAGAGCTCATCGTAGTATACACAAGGAATCTTGAAAGAAAGTTTAAAGGCTTCGTCGCCAGGAGCTTTGTCTTTTACTTACTTGTACCAATAGCACAAAATGATGATTTGAGACACCACAAAGATCGCTGACCCAATGAGCACTTCTCGGGTACCACGCAGTCCTGTTGAAACCGAGTTACAAGTGTCCGCAATGTCTCCCGTGTCGCTGCCAATGAGCTCCATGATTTCCACCACCGAATCCACCACATCCGAGTTGCACACCGCGTCAATGGTCAAGAAGGCCACCCACAAGGCCTCTGTGATGAACATTAAAAGGAGCGAGAGAACCACCGAGAAGCAAACCACGAGGTGAACTGCGCTTTTCACGAGGAACTTGATGATCGAAGGAAAGCCGCAATAAGTAACATGCTTCAGGCAGTCGTTGCGCGTGCGGCACTTTTCGCGCAAGCCGTAGCCTGTCACGAAAATGTTGGCCAAACTGACGACGAACACGCCATAGTTGAGCACCAAGGTAATTTGGTCGGCGCTGTTGATTCCCAAATCTTCGATGACGTCTTCAAAAGATTCAAGCCCTTGTGCAAAGAAAAGCGCGTAGCCTACTAAGGACACAAAGAGGCCGATCAGTCCACCCAGAGGAACGCTGCACGCCAAGGTAACCGGGGGGGCGTTCATGCATCTGTCGCAGCAAGGCGCGTCAGCGTCTAGTTGCACCATGGTACCAAGCTATTCACCTAAACAGAGAGGAAGTTTAAATCAGATGCAGTGACTACTCTAAATTTAATGCGCGCCGTGTGCGTGGATGATGGCGCGCACACTCTGGTGCGAGGCGTACCGTCAACGTGTATGTATTCGGGACTCGCTTGATGATGATGAGCCGAGGACAGAGGATCGTCGAATCTGCAACGAATATGAAAAATGTGATTGGCGCAAAAAGATCGCATTGTTCTGTACTCTGCGCCCTCCCTTGCCTTGAGGGCTTCAGGGGTCCGCGTTGATTGTTGAGTTGTTGACTGCATAGTGCATAGCATAGTTTTTTTGATTTATATACTGTTGGGTGATTAAAGCAGCTGGTTAAAATCAGGTTTAAAGGTACATGCATCTGCAACTAGACAAAGGGAGGAGCCAGGAGAGTCCTCAACACATATCGGACTGGAATAAGGATGTCGCTTGGAAGATGGGAGCTGGCAGTTTAAAAAGCGAAGCCGAGCCAGAGCCCGGACGTGCAGCCTCCCTTATCTCTCCTCGCCGCCGTCGAAGTGGACTCCTGACTCAAATACCGTCTAGTCTAGTCTAGTCTAGTCTAGTTAATACTCTCCCAAAAACAAAGAAAGGCAAGTACACAGCAGTCACCGAGGCACATACAGAATGCACTTGAGCTGCAAATGCGCTAGCGAATTCGCTCCAGAAGGCCAATTAAGGCTCCAACTGGCGTCTTTCCTCCGAACAAGTCGGCGGGACTGAGTGCCGGTGAGTTGCCATGGCCCTGCCATAGTGCATTATCCTTGCGCTACCGTGGACCTCGACCTCCATTAATAATCGCGACAGAAGCAGGAGAAGGAGCTGCGCCACCCCGATTACGCGTCGCTGCGCAGAGCGCCCCCGCCCGCCCAAGGTAAGCCAAACGTGACAGGCAAGTCCATGGGACCGGGGGCACTCCCGTTGGAGGTGGCGCTTTGGTCGTAGCGCTCGCGCTGCGTGGCCGCAGCCCCCGCGGCGCCGAGCAAGAGCCGCACGCAGCGCTCGGCAAAACGCGGAGACCGCACGACTGTTTCCGCCCAGGCCGGGTGAACTGCCCCATTTATTAAGAGGTGAGGTTGAGGAGGAGGGTAGGCGTCTGGAGTCGCGAGGTTAACGCCGCTCCCGGCTGCTCTGCGCGCAGCACGTGCGGCTTTGCGCCGGGATCGGTCTAGCTGCGCGGTGGCGCGGTGCTGCGCGAGCCGCCAGCCCCAGCCGGAGGCCACCGCCAAGCTCCGAAAGAGGACGGACACGTCCGCGGGTGCGAGGCCACCGCGGCCTGAGAGGTCTTCACTGGGGAGCAAGAAGCGCAGCGCCCCAACCGTGAGTTGCTGTTGTTGCTGTGCGTCGCCACTGCTGCTGCTGCCAAAGGCCGTGTGGTGGCCGCTGAGGGCGCCTGCCGCGCCGCCGCAAGCGCGCACCAGAGCTCGCTCCAAGTGCGCTAAGCCTGCGTATTCGAGGAAAGGTTTGAGCTTGACTCGTTCGTTGCCTGCTCCAGTACTGACACTGGCGCCACGGTGGCTGCTGCTGCTGCTGCTCATTGTGCTGTTACCGCCCCACAGGAGAGGCAAAGACTGGCTCGCGCAATAAGCGTCGCGTTTGCAGGACCCCAGCAGCTTGAGCACTTCCATGGCTTCGCTGCCGCTGCAAAACAAGCTCGGGGCCGCGGGGTCTTCTTGGTGACGGTGGGCCAGCGCTAATTCGTCGTGATCTTGGTCTACGTCATCTTCGAGCTCGTTGCCGTCGCCACCCTTCCCAGCGCTGCTCCGCGCCCAAGCAGCCGCTTTTTCGTCGTGAAGCGCTTGCGCGGCGTTTTCCTGGTCTTCCTTCTCCGTGGCAGCTAGATTTTCCACTGCAGACACCACCTCTTCGAGGGACATGCTCTGGAGCGACATGGCAGTGAGCAGCCGTGACCGTCCAGCACTCGACAAGCCCACAAAGCTCGCACCTGCACCCACTCCGGACAGCAGAAAGCTCTTCTGGCTGCTGCTGCTGCTAGAGGCTGCTTGCCCCCCACCGTCGTCGCCGCTGTCGTCGTCGTCGCTGCCAATGCCTGCTACACTAGGGTCGTCGAGGTTGTTGGCGTCCCAATCTAACAAAGTGGCATCGAGGGCGACTTCTTCCCAGAGGGCGGCCACTAACACTCGCGCAAAGAGCTCGGCGGCGACGGCCACGCATCGAAAACGCACCATTTTGCTGCTGAGCGCGTCAAGCAAAGGCTTCAAATGCGGGGGCATCACAGCCGCTGCGGAGGCAACCCCTCGTGTATTGGAGCTCGCACTGTTGCTGCTGTCAATCCCGGTATCGGAATCAGAGCCCAAGACAAGAGGATACGGGCTAGGAGTCTGCGCGCAGGCTAAATTAGCGAAGAAGGTGGCGATGGCGTCGACTGAGAGGCCTCCTGCCCCGAGCTGAGGTAGAATTCCACGGCGGCACAACGCCAGGAGATCGGCGGAAGACCGCGCCTGTTGTTGCTGCGGCAAATGAGCTGACGTTGCAGTCTGACCTCCCTCCTGTTGCTGCTGATGGAGCTGCAATAAGGGTTGGTGCAATTGCTGGTCTTGCTGCTGCTGTTGCTGTTGTTGCTGTTGAAGCATCTGCTGCAGCTCGAAAATCTGATGAGGCGTGAGCGCTCCAAACAAACCTTTCAGTGCTTCTACCAGCGGCCGATCGACTCGAAAGTCCACGGGGCACGAGTCAAAACTGCCCACAGGTGCCGGAGGGTAGCCAGAAATATCACCGGTGTTTCTACTGCTAGCACTGCTACTACTATTACTAGAGGTGCTGCTGCCACCACTCGTAGCAGTGCTGACAGCTCCGTCGCTTGCCGCAAGAGCACCAGCATCATTGGCGGCAGCAGCGGCAGCGTCATCATAAGCGAGGTTGAAGGCTTCGGGAACGCACCCTACCAGCGCGACCGCTAAACCCGGAGCGCTGAGCCGCCGCACCCATCGCCCCACCGCTGCCTGCGCGTCGGCCCGTGACCGCTGCACCGCTGCGTTCCGCTCCTCGGCTTCCTTCTTGGCCCGGGCCGCGGACGCGTCGGCAGCGCGCGCTTGGGCTTGTTGGGCAGCCAGCGCTTCTTCTTGGGCCTGCCGAGCGGCGAGTTCTTGCCGTTCGATGGCCTCGCGCTGCTGCCGCTCTTCCCGCGCGCGCGCTATGGCTTTCTTCAGCGCTTCCCGCTCCGCGACTTCTTCGTTTTCATTGGCACTGCCTTCGTTTGCACCATCCTGGCTCGCTGCCTCAGCAGTTGATGCTGTTGTAGTTGCTGTGCTATCTTGTTTTTTCTCCTTTTCTGATTCTTCTGTATTGTTTTTCTCTCTTGCATGAGTTGCCCCTTGAGCAGCAGCTGTCTCAGCAGCCGCCATCTCACGCCGCAATTTGGCTTCGGTCTCGAGCAAGGCGACTTGATATGCTTCAGCCCGCGCAGCTGCTACAGCTGATGCCACGTCAACAGCTGCTGCTGTTTCGGCAGCCACACGTGCTGTGGGCATGGGTGCAGGAAGTGAAGGTGCAGATGCCATGGATGATGGTGTTGGTGTTATGATGGAAGAGGTGCCTATAGGACGGTGATCGTCATCTGAGCTGCTCGTATCGTCGTCGTCGTCATCGTCATCTTCTTCCTGCACGGGCTCTTGAATCAGAGTCCACGACTCGCCTGCTGACGGATGAACCAACTCGAGTGACGCGTTGAGCGTGATTGAATGCGGTGCCTGCGATTCTTCTCCTTCTTCTTCTGAGCCTGCGCTGCTGCTGCTGCTGCTGTCGTCGTAATGTTGATGCTGAGGCAGCGACGACCCTAGCTGCTGCTGCTGCTGCTGTTGCTGTCGATGCTGCTGCTGCTGCTGTTGTTCTGTGTTTCCGCGAGGCAGTGGGGCAGCATGTGGGGGTGCAACCGGTGATGTCGCTGGGAGGGGTAATGGATTGCCAGGGGCGCTAATAGGTACTTTGTGGTGATGTGGAACATCGCCTGAAGGTTGCTGATGCGACTGGACTTGTGGTCGCAGTGGCGGCTGTGGTGCCATTGGCATTGGTGGTGTGGATGTTGGCAGCTGTGGTGGCATCATGGGTGCAGGAGCACTGCTGCCGAGACTGGGAGGGCCGTTCTGAGGGCTGCTGGGAGGATGATGCCCTGGATGTTGGCCGCCTGAGGGATGACTGTCTGGGGGTGGGTGGTGCTGGGGGTGATACGGGTAATGGGGCGGTGGCGCCGGCGGTGGCAAAAGAATCATCGTGAGTCTAATAGGCTTGCCGCTGCTGCCCAGACTTGCCATGAGAGCCTCAAATGCAGGCTCAGCTTCCAATGGCACCTGAACACGTACATGAGTACAAGTGATGAAATGATGACCGCACGGGTGCATATAAACAAAGGATATGCAGCACTAGCACTGCACTAGATTTTTTTAAAGACAATGAACTCGGGCACGAAGCATAGCATGTACGGCCAGCGCAATGTGTCCACGCACCGGTTCATAAGCAAGGTCGGGTGAAGCCAGCCGGAATGTTGCTGGGTGCCGCTGAAATTTGAGCGCCACGTTGTGAACCAAGAGGGCTAGACAAAAGCTTGAGTCTTTCTTCAGTGGCACGAGGCGCATCTCATCGTTGCACGACACTTTGAATGCCTGCATGATGCTCAGCCAAGCGCCCCAATGTAGCGAACACTAACTTATAAGGTTCCCGAGACTTCTTCCGTTCGAGACTAGAACTCAACACCGTTCCAAATCCTAGAGGGTAAATCCTGATGTGAATTATACGTTTGAGGCACTGCTAGTCAACCAGCATCTGAATGAGATGCCGCTGCCTGAAAGTTTTGTAATATGCCATTGCTATGAAATTGAAAAAGAGAAAAAGAGGTTGTGTGTTGTGTGTATCTTCACTGTTGTGGAACGTAAGAACGTACTTAATTAGGATGATGATTGGATGATTGGTGATTGTTGATGAAAATGTGTTGAGCGCATGAGCGCTAACTTTTTACAATCTTTACATATTACCACAGTGCAGTAGCTCGCTCGAAGTTCCAAGCAGACTGTCACTGCAGAAGTCAAGAAGCACGAAAACGCTAGCCCCCAGCTTTCGCGACTTGCATCAAGTTATTTCGATAATTGTTCACCCGCACCTTCGTCACACAGAACCTAACCAGCTTCATTACCCGAAATCGCCCGCGGAGTTTTCGAGATAAGCGTGCCCTTACTCCGACGCTTCTTCGAGGTTTTCGTTGGAGTGTTTCAAAGGATTTAGCGGCTATGGAATTCCGTCCCGGATTTGGAGTTGATGCGTCATCAGGGTTCCCAGTGAACCCGAGGTGCTCTTCCTTCAAGCCAAGGCGTCGTGTGCTATTGCCTAGCGGCAAGTTCATAGTTACAAATGTAGCAGCGCCTTTACCATTTAGGGCATCAAATGATGTAGCTTATTCATCTTCAACCTCCTTGGAGGAGAGCGTTTCGGGCGCCGTTCCAGAGACCTATGCCAATAAGGTCACAACTGGTCGAGGGCCCTTCACTCCAGCAAACTCTGACTATGGTGCTGAAACTAACCACCCAAACTCACCAGAAGACCCCTCATACTCTAATCAGCAAGAGGAATACGACTCAATCGTGTGGCCGCTTCCGTCTATGCCATCGATGAGGAGCGGCGAGCAGCTGATTGGAGCGACACCTCAAAGACCAGGCGGCCCTTCGCCTGATTTGGAATGGTCTCGCCCGGGATCGTCTTTAGATTCGGAGGTACGAAAGTATTTGCTGGAGTTTTGATTGAATGCTGCTCGATGGAGGTACTGCAGTGCCAGACCTTGCTCCATTTCGCTGTGTCGTGCTACGAAAGTTAGCTCATATCCTGCTCCACATCACCCTCTTTTTGTTCCTCTTCTTTGCGGACTCCTTTCAGCCATTTACCGCCAATAAACCACCTGCAAAGACGAAGTCGGTGACAATGCAGGATCGCCCTTCACCACTCACTGTAGAACCGCCCGCCAAGATCGAATCGAATAAAAAGATGAATGGCCCTGTACCGCGGGCTGTTGGGCCGCTCTCGCGCGCGTTTGAGCTCAGTTCGGTAAGAGAGAGCTTTGTTTATTTAGACTTTGAGTCGCCAAGTGCTGATCTCGATGCCAAAGTTGGACAACTTTTTCGCATGCCACAGAAAAAGTTTCGATTTGTCTTGATCGCATGTGTTTTCTGCGTATGTTGTCAGTCGGTGGACTCGTCGGCAGCGTTAAGCGCGCAATCTCCGCCGATGGCGACCGCTGATTGCCGAAGCAACTTGGAAGGCCCATGCCCTTGGAACACCGATGACGTGTCGTATCGGCCAACAAGGTAGGAATCGTAGACATGTTGAAGAATTTTTTAGATTAGGCAGCACGCAAATCGAAGCACTATTCCATCCTTGCTCTTCCCGAAAGATATGGTTGCATGAGCCATTTTACCTGCTAGATCCCGTCATCCCGTCACCCGTATTCGAGAGCGACGCTTCAATACCAAGCCATACATACTAAATCACTATAAATAAGGCTTCTTTTCTAAAGTACTTCCCAATCGCTTCCTGATAAGGTACGCTCCGCGGCGAGACTTCATGTTACGAGGCTTCACGACCAACGACGGCGGCAATAATCGGCCTTCTCTCTTTCACGAGGTTTGCTAATACAACGAAGTGCAGCACCATCACGCTTATTAGAAATATCATTTTTGAGAACTGTACTACGTGAAGTTACTGATTTACTTTGATAGCTGTAATGCGTTTGCTATGACTAAAAGCTTCTTTTGAAAACTTCTCACTGCTCGCAGATCCACGGAAACCTTCGCCTTCCTTGAAAGGGGCATTCGCTTCTGAGACTCAGAGTCAAAAACAACGCCCGGCTCCAATTTTGGACGCAAATATGAGCCTGCTGTTGAAAAGGACATAGTTTGACTTTTTATACGTCTTAAATTCCTGCTGCGTACCGTTATGTCTATCGCCAGTTAAAACTGGCCTCTGGGAACTACAAAAATTTAGAAATTAGGAGTAACTCATACTCATAGGACAAGAGAGCAAGGGAAAGGGAGCTCTCGGAGCTCCGAGTACTCCTTACTCCTAGCTCTATTATCGGCACTTGCGTTGCGCGCTCGGCTACTATCTACTAGGGACAGGGATATCGTTGTACTAAGTACTAAGCGCCTTGCACAATTTGGCATGCCAGTTGATTTGCAGCGCATCACTAGTTTTAAGACGGCGCCCAATTTTTTTTGCGAATTACAAGACGGCGCCCAAAAACCCAAACTTATGCCCTATCTTCCCTCTCTTTGTTTTTGTTATTTGTTATGGCGCATGGCGCATGGTTCTAGACTAGACTACACTGTAGTGTACCCCAGAGTCAGTCCAGTATACTTCATCTCCAACAAGGGCGCAGTGCTAAGCAGCTGACAGCTGGCCTTGTGAATTGGATGAGGAAAGCAGCTAAATAATCGTTACGGTTTTCTTCCCTCGGCGCTCTTGATTCAACGCCGGCTTCGGTGGTTGCGCGTCGAGCGGCTGCCCTGTTTCCGCGGTCGCTGCAGCGAGCGCAGCTTCAAACGTAGCAGCTTGATGTTGCCGCCTCTGTTCCGCAGCGCCTTCGGTGATGGCAACTTTCATGTCAGCTTCCAACGCAGCGTCTTCTTCGGCACGTTTCTTGATGGCCGAGGTGCGCTTTTCCAAGTCCTGTTTCATCCATGGTGCCATGGAGGTCGAAGACAGATCAACAGAGGCGAATATTAGATGGGCGTCCGATAGGCGCACCACAAAACAAAGCAATGCAAACGCGTTGTTAAATCTAAATACACCCCCTTTCTTGCACCCCCATATTCACAAATTCAAGAGAAAGTCCGTAGCATTGGCCTCTAAGAGCTTCGTACCGCATCGCTCCATTTGATGAGGCAGAGCCAGCGGCCCACGCCGCAGAAGCAAATCGCCACCAGAACAAACACCGCAATCACCACCCCGTTGAACTTTTCTTCGTGGCAGTACACGTCCGCCGCGCTGGGCCCGCCCGCTGAAGTCCAAGTATCGGCAGCTGCTTTGCCTTCTTCAGCCTCGTCGTCGTCGTCGTTGCCGTCGCGGAACACCCAGTCGTTCCAGGTGGTGGTCGGCCACGAGGACATGGTCACTGTGCGCCAGTCCGCATCGGGTGCGCCGGCTTCAATCTTGTTTGAGAGGGGTGCCAAAAAAAAAGAGAGGCAGGATTAGACGGGCTTGGGAGGCACGAAAAAAATGTACTTATGAATGGGTGATAAGTAACCATTTCGAGAGGAAAAATAACGAAATAAACTTGCACTTCCTTCTTCTTCCCCCTACAAAAAATATTTCAGGACTCACCGAAGCGGCCGTGGGCATCTTCGGTCCCACCACCCATGCCCCGGTGGCGTAGTACATGTAGTAATCGCGAGTAGCGGACCACGGCCACGCCAAACCAAGCCACTTGTCCGAGACCTCGGCCTTGAAGTAGGCCTGAGCAATAAGAAGATGAAGGATTGTAACAAAAAGTAAAATGCAGAACGGAAGTTAAAGTTGAAGGGAAAGAATATGACATCGCACAAACCTTTCTCGGGTCATCGCCGCTGCCACCCGTCCATAAGCCCTGGTAGATATAGTGCCCAAAGTATCCGCTGCGTAGCCCGCTGTAATCGCCCCCAAACTTCACTGATTCGCAGAACACTGTCACGGAAGGCGTGGGGGCCGGCGTAGTGGTACAGGCTGTGGAAGCTTCACTGGCATCGACTGCTGAAAGCACGTTGTTGCCGAGGTCCACCTATGTGAACGGCAAACAAGCAAGGACAATTGTTGCGTTGCATGCCGGTGGTGCACACATTTCAAAAGCGAGAAGAAGTTCGTCATGCAGTGTCGTAGAGACCAGCAAATAAAAAACGCAAATTTCCTCCCCTTCATTATAAATCGCCATACTAACCTGCCAACGAACTGTAATGCGCGAAGGCCAGGGGACTGCTTGAGCCGCGCGCCAGCTCCATGTGAGGCCGCCAAGGTCGTCGGAGATGAGCCATTCGTCGCGCGCCGGGTAGAAGTACATGTACCTAGTGTTTGGATAAACAAATAGACAAGACAGCAGACGACAAAAAAATCATGGATTTTGAAAGAGCTTTCATTTTTGGAGGTTGAGACTCAATAGAGCACTTAAGCCATGTTAGAATCTCGAGATATTTCGATCAAAAAGACGAAGGCCCACTTAGTAAATACGAACAGCCTTTTACTCTCCATATGTCTCTCTATCGTTTGAACTTGAAAATTACCAGGTTGCGTCTAAATCCGTGCCAAGAGTCAAAGATTCCACGAGCGTGAAATAAGGTCTTCCAGCAGGGTAAATTCCCGTATAAGACCATTCACCGAGGAGGAAGTCGTTGGTCCCGACGTAACTGCCTCCAAAAGTAATGGTGGTGACATTTTCTAGGCAAGGGTTTAACTGAGTCGGCACTGGTGTAGGACTATTGGTAGAAGCTGTCACGGCGAACCACGGAGGACTGCCCGGGCAGGCCCCGAGAAGCAGCAGCGCCGCTCTTGCGAAACGTCTCATCTTTTGATTTAGCATTGTCTGTAGTCGTCTGTAGTATGTTATGATGCCTCACATGATTGGTGGAAACGCTTCAAAGGACTGGGTTAGCAGTTTGGCAGGCCCAAAGTGTTCCACACGCTCGGCACGATTTTGATGTCGAATACCGAACCGAATACAGGGAGGGGTAACCAACGTAGTCGAACGAGCAGTCGAACCGAATAGGCCTATAGAGGTAACTGTCTTGCGCGCAGCCGAATCGAGCAAACCGCCTAGCAGATGTGCCGATCAAAGTGTCGAGCACGCGGACAAAGCGGGCAGGACACCACTCCCAAGGTGGGAAAAGGTGCCTCAATATACATTTTTCCAAAACACACACGAAATTGGTAAATTCTTGCAAAAAAAATCGTAGTCGAGCACCAAAGCCGAGCAGCACCCCTGGCTGATACGCCGAACCGAACAACCGAATCGAACAGGCGCGCATGAAATTATGTCGAACTGGACCGAGCAGCGAGCAATATTCGGCTGCTCGGTTCGTTCGGCACCTTGCTCGGTACTCGGTAATGTCGAGCGTGGAACACTGAACCAACCACCAACCGACCACCAACCATCAGCACGCCATAAGCCACTAGCCACTAGCCACTAGCTACCAAGGGCTGCTACAGCCATCACAGAGACTTGACAGAGGCAGTTCGGCAGCTGGAAGGTTACAGATGGCAGGTGGCAGGTGGCAGACATGGGAGTGACAGAGATACAGAGATAAGAGATAAGAAGAAGAAGAAGAAGAAGAAGAAGAGAAGAAAGGACAAGGGAAGTCTTTTTCATATGGATTTTACATTAGGCCATCACAACCCGCAACTCGCACTCCGCGCCTTTGCCTGGCGCGGGTCCTTAAACTCAATCAAAGCGCATGCCCTGCTAGGTTAGGATTCCCGCGGGGAATTCCGCGGAAAGGGATTTTTTGCCAATCAGACATCAGACGTGATTTCCGCGACGGCGACGGGGATTTGGCAGTGCCTTTATGACAACGGCACGGAAAACCCGCGGAAAACCCGCGGAGATATCGCGGAAAAACCACGGGAAGTGAATTTTTAGCCATCGCGCGGGAATTCCGCGGAAACGGGAGTCGCACTCGCCACTCGTACCCCTAATCCTAATCCCCTGATGCCCTGAGCGCGAAACGTTGCGGTTGCGGCATGGAACTGGAACACAGGAACTCAAAGCGAGTATCGAGAGGATTTATTGTATTGGGGTATGTGTTTTTGAGATGTGGCAGCGAAGAGCATTATGGCAGCGAGGAGCATTGTAATCTCTAATCAAAAAGCAGGTAAATTAATACGCAATATCTTGGTAAAGTATCCCTGTCAACAAACGAATGCTCTTTTGAGATTGGCGCCTCCTTGAAAGCCAAGTAAAAGTTTTCTCTGAATCGCTGAGAGCACGTGGACGTTTGAAGGCGATAAATTGGAGGCAGGGCACTAAAGATACTTCGCGCAAGGAACTTAATCAGTCTCGCCACCTGAGTTGTAGTTGTTCGGGTCTCCCGCTCCAACAGGAATGCCGTGGACTTTTCCCCAATCGCTGCCCATGTCGTAGTGCGGCCAGTGAAGGTGGCCTTCGATGTACGGGTGGTGGTGGCCGCGCAGCGGGACCACGTCAGTAACGCCCCAGAGCTTCTCGAGCAAATGCCTTCGGGCCGTGCCCGTGGGCGCAAAGTCCTGCTCGCAGCGCATGGCGCAGTTGATGGCGGCGGTGCCGTGGCCGTCGACGGCGACCGAGTTGCAGACTTTGATGGGCACGCACACCGTGGGGCCCGGCGTCGGCTCCCAAGAACCCGTGGGCTGCGGTGAGGGCACGTGCGTGGGCCTAGGCGTGGGCACTTGGGTGGGCAGTGGGGTGGGCAGAGGAGTCGGCTGCGGCGACGGAGCTCGCGTTGGGTCTGGGGTGGGCGTGTAGGTCGGCAAGGACGTGGGGACTAGCGTGGGCACCGGCGACGGGATGGGAGTAGGCACCGGAGTTGGCGATGAGGTTGGCGTGTACGTAGGCACTGGAGTGGGCGTTGGGGTGGGCACAGGAGTGGGATCCGACGTTGGCACGGGGGTGGGCTGCGGGGTTGGGAGCGGTGTGGGTACTGATGTGGGCACTGGGGTAGGCACATAAGTCGGGATAGACGTGGGTGCTGGCGTGGGTGACGGCGTAGGAATCATGGTGGGCAATGGTGTTGGAGCCGGCGTAGGTAGAAGAGTCGGAACCGGAGTAGGTAGCGAGGTAGGCACCGGAGTTGGAGCAGGGGTGGGCATCATAGTGGGTACAGGCGTCGGCACTGGCGTTGGCAGCGGTGAGGGCTCCGGGGTGGGGATGGGCGTCGGCTGCGGGGTCGGCAGAGGGGTAGGCGATGGTGAGATCCAGGTGGGAACCAAAGTGGGCAACGGAGTCGGCGCTGGGGAAGGTTCAGGTGTAGGCAACGGTGTCGGTTGCGGGGTGGGTAAAGGCGTTGGCACAGGCGTGGGCTCTGGAGTTGGCACAGGGGTCGGTAATGGAGTAGGTTCAGGGGTGGGCACTGGCGAAGGTAAAGGCGTCGGCAAAGGAGTTGGCAGTGGAGTGGGAACAGGAGTTGGGAGTGGCGTAGGCACTGGAGTTGGCACAGGGGTTGGTAACGGAGTAGGCTCAGGGGTGGGCACAGGGGTTGGCAGTGGGGTCGGTTCAGGGGTAGGGACTGGCGTCGGCAATGGAGTTGGCAAAGGAGTTGGTAATGGAGTGGGAACAGGTGTTGGTAGCGGCGTTGGTAGCGGCGTTGGCAGAGGCGACGGCAACGGAGTCGGCACCGGCGACGGTTCGGGCGTAGGCAACGGCGTAGGTTGCGCGGTGGGCAAGGGCGAGGGTACGGGGGATGGGGGCGGAGTAGGAATTCCGGAGGGTAGCGGCGTAGGCACCGGTGATGGCACTGGTGTTGGAAGTGGCGACGGAAGCGGCGTGGGCACTGGGGTTGGCTCCGGCGATGGCACCGAGGTCGGAAGCGGTGTAGGCTCAATCGTAGGCACTGGAGTGGGTTGCTTGGAAGGAGGTGGAGTAGGTCGAATGGTGGGTAACGGGGTTGGCACTGGGGTAGGTATGGGCGACGGCAGTGGGGTGGGCATTCTGGAAGGCACGGGCGACGGCAGGGGCGTAGGCTCTGGCGAGGGCACGGGCGTGGGTTGCTTGGAAGGAGGTGGAGTAGGCCGAATGGTTGGCAAAGGGGTTGGTACAGGGCTAGGCGCAGGCGTTGGCTTCGGAGAAGGCACTGGTGTGGGAACTTTGGTAGGCCGAGGCGTGGGCACCGGCGACGGCACTTGCGAGGGGCGATAGGTTGGGATTGGCGTCGGTTGTGGGGTGGGGAGAGGAGTGGGCACGCGGGTCGGCTCAGCCGTCGGCACTGGCGTAGGTTGCTCCGACGGTCTTTTCGAGGGCTCCGAAATGGGCACTGGAGTGGGGACGTGGGTTGGGATAGGGGTCGGGATAGGGGTAGGCACCTGAGACGGCTGCGGCGTAGGCGCGGGCGAAGGTGGAATCGTAGGCAGGTACGTTGGCAACGGCGACGGCACGGGCGTGGGCAAGTAGGTAGGAATGGGCGTGGGCAGAGGAGTTGGAAGGGGTGAGGGCACTGGCGTGGGGGCGTGCGTGGGCGTTGGGGTGGGTCGATAAGTGGGGAGTGGAGTGGGCTGTGGAGTGGGCATTCTCGTGGGCACTGGAGACGGCACTGGAGACGGCAGAGGCGAGGGCGCTGGAGTTGGAACTCTCGTTGGCCGCGGTGTGGGCACTGGAGTGGGCACAGGCGACGGGATAGCAGCTGGCACGTGAGTAGGCTGGGGGGTCGGCAGAATGGTTGGCACTGGGCTGGGTTGCGGCGTTGGCGTGTACGTTGGCATCAGGGTTGGCACAGGTGTTGGTGGAGGCGAAGGAATTGGCGTGGGCACCTTGGTGGGCGTAGGAGTGGGGATTGGGGACGGCACAGGCGTGGGGAGCGGAGCGGGCACTTCTGATGGTACCGACGCCGGAATGGCCGTGGGTTGAGGCGTGGGCAAAGGCGTAGGCACATGCGTCGGCGCAGGAGTAGGGATGGGCGATGGCACCGGCGTGGGTTGAGGAGTAGGTGCACGGGTTGGCAGTGGCGTTGGGACCGGGGTAGGCACTGGAGAAGGGGCTGGCGTGGGGGCATGCGTAGGCACTGGCGTAGGCCTCACAGTTGGCCTTTGAGTAGGCCTTACCGTAGGTGATATTGTCGGTACAGAGCTAGGCAATGGAGTCGGCACTGGAGTGGGCAACGGCGACGGCACCGGTGTAGGTGCAGGCGTCGGCAGTGGAGTTGGCGCGGGCGAAGGCGGTGTGGATGGTAAGTAAGTAGGCAGCGTGGTGGGCACTGGCGTCGGCACTGGGGTGGGAGGAGGAGTTGGGGTTGGGGTGGGCAAAGGCGAGGGCAACGGAGTAGGCGCTGGCGTCGGCACCGGCGTCGGCAGATAGGTAGGCAATGGCGACGGCACTGGGGTTGGCAGGTAGGTAGGCTGTGGCGTTGGGGTGTAAGTGGGTAATGGCGTCGGGAGCGGTGTGGGGACGTAGGTAGGCATAGGCGTTGGTGTGTAGGTAGGCAACGAGGTTGGCACTGGGGTTGGGCGTGGGGTGGGTGACGGCGTGGGGACGGTGGAAGGCCCAGACGTGGGCACAGGCGTTGGTTTGTACGTGGGCAGTGGCGTCGGTGTATACGTTGGCAAGTAGGTAGGCACTGGAGTGGGCTGCGGCGACGGGGCAGGTGTAGGCTCGTGCGTTGGCACCGGCGTTGGGAGCTGCGTCGGATCATATGTTGGCGTAGAAGTGGGAACTTTGGTAGGCAGCGGCGTTGGCAGCGGTGAAGGCTTCGGAGTGGGCTGTGGGGTCGGCACGTGGGTCGGCAAAGGAGTCGGCAATGGAGACGGCAATGGTGTCGGTTCGGGTGATGGCACGCGCGTCGGTACCGGAGTTGGTAGAGGCGAGGGCTGCGGACTTGGCACTGGAGTGGGCGCAGGAGTTGGCGCTGGGGTTGGTATTGGAGTGGGCGAGGGTGTGGGCGCGAGCGTTGGTAGCGGCGACGGCAAAGGTGTGGGCAGTGGCGTTGGAACCGGCGTGGGCAATGGCGTGGGGAGCGGCGAGGGCGCAGGTGTTGGCATCAGGGATGGAACCGGCGACGGCACAGGAGTGGGCGCACGGGAAGGCACCGGAGTGGGCAAAGGAGTGGGCACTGGCGTCGGAAGAGGGGTGGGCGCGCGGGTCGGTACGGGAGTTGGAAGAGGGGATGGCGATGGAGTTGGCATCAGCGTGGGCACCCGTGAAGGCACCGGCGTTGGTAAAGGAGTGGGTACAGGTGTGGGCAGAGGTGTTGGCAAAGGCGTTGGCAAAGGCGACGGCAACGGAGTCGGCACGGGCGTAGGTAGAGGCGTCGGTGACGGCGTGGGCTGCGGTGAGGGCAACGGAGTCGGCACGGGCGTCGGCAAAGGAGAGGGCACAGGCGTAGGCAACGGAGTTGGCAACGGAGTAGGTACTGGTGTCGGCAACGGTGTCGGCAGCGGCGTGGGCTGAGGGGTGGGCACTGGAGTGGGCACTGGAGTGGGAGCTGGCGTCGGTACCGGCGTCGGCAGAGGAGTCGGTTTCGGCGTTGGCACGAAGGTGGGCTGTGGCGACGGAACATAAGTAGGCAGCGGAGAGGGCTGCGGGGAAGGCGACGGCGTGGGTGGAGGCGATGGGTTTGGCGTGTAGCAACGGCCTTCGTCTGCGCAGCAGCGGCCGTACACGCCCGTGGTGCCCGTGGCGTTGCCCTTGAACCAATCATAGGTGCTCGTGGCGGACGTTTCCCGTGTGGCCAGACAGAACCCGTAGATTCGGCCATCCGCGTACGTGAGCGCGTTGGAAGGAATGTAGGACAACCCGAAGCTCACAGCGGTTGGCAGTCCCGTCGTTACCGCCATTTCCCCACTGTACATCGCGTAGTACCGTAGCAAGTTGAGGCTGCGGTCAGAGACATCGTCAGCACAGCAGTTGGGGGTCGTGGTGACAGGGGCACCGGTGGTAGGGTCAGCAGCGAATTGCGTCGCCAGGCACGTGGCGTCGCATGAGCACGACGACTGCGACCACACGAGCTCGTTGTCGAACGAGCACCCCGTGCCCGTCGGCTCGTCGTCCAGCACTTCTTGGGCCGTGCACAGACGCGCTCCATTGGCCTCGCACTGCGTGTCCGAGTCGTAGTAAGACAGTTGCCCGAAGCAGCCCCCGTCGTTTAGGGTGTTGCCGTTGGTGATGGTGCCGCCGCAAATGTAGAAGTCGCCGCGGGGGTGCCTCTCCCACCCGAGGTCAGCGCAACTCGACGCCGAGCAGCGGTCCCAGGCACCGGACTGGTCGGCGGGAATCGGCAAGAACTCCGTCGGCACGTGCGTAGGCGCCAGGGACGGAAGTAGCGTAGGTTCGGGGGTGGGCAGCAGTGTAGGCTTCGGGCTCGGTAGCGGACTTGGCTGGGGAGTGGGCGCGCGGGTAGGCACAGAAGTGGGCGTGTGGGTAGGCACTGGAGTCGGCTTCGGCGTGGGCGAGCGAGTAGGCAATGGAGTGGGCAATTGAGTAGGCCCCGGCGCGGGCAATGGGGTAGGCGATCGAGTAGGGATCGGCGTAGGGTAGTGCGTAGGCACATACGTTGGAGCCGGCGTGGGTGCCTTCGTAGGTACTAGGGTTGGCTGCGGCGTAGGCAACGGAGTTGGCGCTGGCGTGGGGAAGTGCGTGGGCACTGGAGTGGGCAATGATGACGGCTTAGGGCTCGGCGCTGGAGTGGGCTTTTCGCTAGGAGTTCCCACAGGGGCTGGCGACGGTCTAGGAGTAGGCGATGGCGTTGGTACGGGGGTTGGGGATAGAGTAGGCACAGATGTCGGCACTGGTGTGGGCAGTGGAGTGGGCACGGGGGTAGGTAATGGTGAAGGAAGGGGTGTTGGCACTGGGCTTGGTTGTGGCGTTGGAGTGTATGTGGGTAGAGGAGAAGGCAAAGGCGTAGGCACAGGAGTAGGCAATGGCGTAGGCACTGGAGTTGGCGCTGGCGTTGGGGAATGCGTTGGCACGAGAGTAGGCAACGGTGATGGCAGCGGCGTGGGTGACGGTGTGGGCAGTGGCGTCGGCGCCGGAGTCGGAACCGAGGTAGGAACCGGCGTTGGGGATGAGGACGGCACTGGTGTAGGCACCGGCGTAGGTGCTGGCGTTGGCACCGGAGAGGGCAGCGGCGTAGGCACAGGAGTCGGAACGTACGTAGGAGCAGGAGTTGGTACTGGAGTAGGCTTCGGTGTGGGCAGTGGGGTGGGCACAGGAGAAGGCTGAGGAGTGGGCGCTGGCGACGGCAATGGCGTGGGCAGCGGAGTTGGTACGAAGGTCGGCTGTGGGGTAGGCGAATACGTGGGCAGCGGCGTAGGCGTGTACGTAGGTGAGTACGTTGGCAACGGCGTTGGGTCACGAGTGGGCACTGGGGTGGGCGAGCCACTTGGTCTGGGCGTCGGTTGTGGCGTTGGCACGTGAGTCGGCAGCGGCGAGGGCAAAGGTGACGGGAGCGACGACGGCAGCGCCGTGGGCACACGAGAGGGAAATGGCGTCGGCAACGGCAAGGGTTGCGGCGTTGGCGCTGGGGTGGGTGCGTGAGACGGGCGAGGGGTCGGCGCGTAAGTCGGTGGTGGCGTGGGTTGCGGGGTGGGCGTGTAGGAAGGAGTGGGCGTAGGCAGTGGCGTTGGCAGCGGTGAAGGCTTCGGAGTGGGGACTTTCGTCGGCGCTGGGCTGATCCAAACCGGGTTGTTCGTAGGCAGTGGGGTAGGTACACGCGTTGGGGCTGGTGTCGGAATTGGAGTGGGAGTTGGAGTGGGCGGTGGTGTGGGCACGTGAGTGGGTGCTGGCGTTGGCCGTACGGTTGGCAGTGGGGTAGGCAACGGCGTAGGCAAAGGACTTGGCTGCGGCGAAGGCATTGGTGTAGGCACTGGCGATGGTTGAGGCGTGGGCACTGGCGACGGCAACGGCGTGGGCAAAGGTGTGGGTACTGGCGACGGCGGGGGCGTTGGTGCTGGTGTCGGCAGTGGTGTAGGCGGCGGGGTGGGCACAGGTGAGGGCAAGGGCGTGGGTACCGGCGACGGTTCTGGGGTTGGCAGCGGAGAAGGCACCGGCGACGGCTGCGGGGTAGGAGTGTAGGTAGGCAACGGCGTCGGCAGCGGAGAAGGGAGGTAGGTTGGTGCAGGCGTGGGAATCCGCGTTGGCAGTGGCGTTGGTGTCTCCGTTGGCGAAGGCGTCGGCAGCGGAGTCGGCAGCGGTGTCGGGAGCGGTGACGGCGGGGGCGTTGGCACGGGCGACGGGAGAGGCGTAGGCACCGGGGTTGGAACGGGAGTCGGCAATGGTGTGGGAACTGGAGTGGGAGCGGGCGTCGGGGCTGGAGTGGGCTCTGGGGTTGGAGTAGAGGTGGGCACGAAAGTTGGCACGGGAGTTGGGAGGTAGGTAGGCAATGGAGTGGGCAAAGGTGTCGGGACCGGAGTGGGTTTGGAGGTTGGCACATAGGTCGGCACGGGTGTTGGTGCTGGAGTGGGCACCGGCGTCGGCTGAGGCGTGGGCACACGGGTTGGCAGCGGCGTTGGGAGGTAAGTAGGCACTGGAGTTGGCACAGGTGTGGGCACACTGGTGGGCGCGGGCGTTGGGAGTGGAGTGGGCTGCGAAGTTGACAGAGGCGTTGGCACGGGCGATGGGCGAGTCGCTGGATAGTGCGTTGGAACAGCCGTGGGAAGAATACTGGGCAGAGGAGTGGGCGAAGGGGTGGGTTGCTTGGTTGGCGCTGGAGTTGGCATGATAGTGGGGACGGGCGAAGGCAATGGGGTGGGCAGTGGCGTTGGCAACGGAGTAGGCAGCGGCGTTGGTAGTGGGGTAGGCAGTGGCGTAGGCAGTGGCGTTGGAGCGGGCGTCGGCATCGGCGTGGGCACCGGTGAGGGTAGTGGGGTTGGCAGTGGAGTCGGCGCAGGCGTCGGCATCAGCGTAGGCACGGGCGACGGCAATGGGGTTGGCAGTGGCGTTGGCAACGGTGTAGGCAGCGGCGTGGGCAGTGGAGTAGGCAATGGCGTGGGAAGGGGCGTCGGCAGCGGAGTTGGCAGAGGGGTTGGAAGAGGTGTCGGCAGGGGCGTAGGCACCGGCGAGGGTTCAGGTGACGGCAACGGCGTGGGTTGCGGCGTCGGCAGCGGAGTCGGGACTCTCGTTGGCACTGGTGTAGGGATGGGCGTTGGAACAGGGTAAGGGACTGGAGTTGGGATGTGCGTCGGCACCGGCGTGGGCGCAGGCGTGGGAATTGGCGAGGGTTCTGGAGTGGGCACCATGGTTGGCAATGGGGTAGGCGTCAAGGAAGGTACCGGCGATGGGAGTGGAGTGGGCATGAGAGTAGGCACCGGCGTGGGCAACGGGGTGGGCAGAGGCGTTGGCACCGGCGTCGGCAGCGGCGTAGGCAGCGGGGTGGGCAGAGGTGTTGGTGACGGCGTGGGGATGAGCGTAGGAACAGGTGAAGGTAGTGGCGTTGGCACTGGTGTAGGAAGTGGTGTGGGCAACGGAGAAGGCAGAGGAGTCGGTGCGAACGACGGTGGATCGGAACAACCTATGAACGAAAAAGACAATGCAGGTAATTAGACAAAAGGCGCCGATAACGCATAGTTTAAGTGAACTGCTGAAGAAGTGATAACATTTTTGGAGCTTTAGTTCTTAAAGAGACGAAAGAAACAGCAGCAATTGCAGCATCAGTACCAACAAATTCTAAAAGAAAAAAGTACCGTATGCGTCAGCACAGCAACGTGCCACCGCGACCGGCTCAAATTCCGAGACGCATTTTCCCGAGGTGTAATTGCCGTCGCTGCCGCCATTCGAAGCACTTCCGTAAGTCACGTAGTACTCGTCTGACGCACACGACGCGGTCTCGGACCCGTCCATCTTGGTGGAAGACCGAGACCACGTGAGCTGGTCGTTGTAGCTGCACCCGCTGTTGTGCGCTTCGTCAGCCAGCAACTCTTCGAGGGAGCACAGGCGCGCGCCCACGCCTTCGCACCGGAGCCTCGCTTCGGTGAAGACCACGCGGCCGCTGCACTGGGTGCCGTAGGCGCCGCTCCCGGCATTCAGGTTCACGTCCCCGACGTCGGATTTGGAGCACACTTCCGAGGTGCCGAAATGGTAGTCGTCGGGGCCGTAGCCCGGCAACGGGTTGTCGTGCCACCCGAGGCTGCCGCAGGTGGAAGTGGAGCAGGCCAAGAACTGAAAGGTGGGCTGGGGCGACGGCGACGGCGTGGGCACCGGGGTGGGCTGAATGCTGGGGGTCAGCGTGGGCTCCGGCGAGCACGAAAACGCCACGTCCGCGCAGCACCGCACCGTCACGTCCGCGGTCGGCACTTCGTCGTCCACCGATATGCACGAGACCGCACCGTTGCCGTTGCCCTGCACCACGGAGTAAGCGGTCACGCCCACCCCGAAGTCACTGCACGCGGACTGGGACCACACGAGTTTGTCGTTCGCGTTGCAGCCCGTGTCCTTGGCTTCTTCGTTTTGGAGCTCGGCCAAGGTGCAGAGCCGAGCCCCCACGTCTTGGCAAGCGTCGATGGCGGTATCCCAAGTGGTGAAGCCCAAGCAGCCGCGAGCGTCGGGGTTTGATTCGCCGCACACGGTGTCGGACCCGAAGTAGGCCGCGTTGCCCCACCCAAGGGCTTCGCAGGTAGAACTCGAGCAACCTACGGGGTCGGTGCGATGGTCCACTCGCCAAGGATTGGTGGGTAAAATCGTGGGTAGCGAAGTGGGCACCAAGGTGGGCAGCGACGTTGGCACAAGGGTAGGCAGCGGTGAGGGCTTAGGTGTCGGCGCGCGCGTAGGCACTGGAGTGGGTAATGGGGTCGGCACTGGCGTCGGCAATGGCGTGGGCAGTGGCGTTGGTTTAGAGGTGGGGCTGGAAGTCGGGGACGGGGTTGGTGACAACGTGGGCAGCGGCGTAGGCTTCATCGTTGGCAGCGGCGTGGGTCGCGACGTCGGCACGAGCGTGGGCAGAGAGGTGGGTTCCTGGGTCGGTTCGGGGGTGCACTGATGGGTGGCGGCACAGCAGCGCACGAAGGTAGGGGTGGACCATAGCTGGCAGGAAGTGTGGTTCGGGTACAGGGAGGAATTCCACCCGAGCGAGGACCCAAAGGCAGCCAAGTAATAGTCGTCCGAGTCGAGTACGCCACCGGCACCTGCGCACGCAGACGAGGTGCCGTCGGCCGGCGTGGACGACCACACCAGCTCGTAGTCGTAGTTGCAGCCCTGGTAACAGACAAATAGAATAGAAAGAGTTGAGTGCACGTGAGGATGCAAATTACCGGGACAACGTAGGAAAGGCCTTTCTGTGGTAGGCAGGGGGGGGGGGGGGTAGACTTGAGAAAGCAAAGAGGTGGAAACAAGGACCCCATCTCTCTCACCGTTTCTCGAGCTTCGTCGATGAGGAGTTCGTCCGCCGTGCACAGCCGCGCGCCGCTCGCTTGGCAGAAGCGCCTCGCCGCCGTGAACGTCAAAGGGCCCGAGCATTTCCCGCTCACCACGGACTCCGACTCCCCGCACACGTCTGGGTCGCCGAATTGCTCGGCGTTGAACCACCCCAAGTCGCGGCAGTTGCTCGCCGTGCAGCCCGGCTCCCGCTCCACCGCGAGGGGGGTCGGCAGTTCCGACGGCAGAGGGGTGGGGACCGGCGACGGCAGTGAGGGCGCAGCAGTAGGGGCCATGGAGCATTTGCTCGAAGCCACGTCCGCGCAGCAGCGCACCGACGCAGTGTCGGTCGAGGTGACTGACCCCGCGCCCGCGACGCAGGTGGCCGTGCCGGACCCATCGCCGTTGATAGTGATGCGGGCAGTGGTGTCGGATTCACACGAAGTGTCCTGAGCCCACACCTGTTATCACACGAGGCGCGTGGACAAAGGAGGAAACAAAAAACATGCGAAGATGATGAGAGTGCAAAGGAACTTGGGAATTTCATCAAAAGTAGAAGGGACCGTAGGGCTTGTCGTTTTTGCTTCTACTTGCTCCTCGTGCATCATTTCTTACCGGAGAGCTGTCGAGGTTGCAGCCGGTTTCTTTAGGTTCCCCAGCAACCAGCTCCGATAACCTGCCACGATATTGAACAGGATCAAGAACGGAATGAGATGATTCATTATCAAAACAACGCACAACAACAACAGAACGAAAAAGAAACAAGGGAAGTCGGAGCAACGAAAAGGGGAAAAGGCCGCTACTCACGTGCAGAGCCGAGCGCCAATGAACTGGCAAGTAGTGCGCGCTTCCGCCCAGGTGTAGTCGCCCGAGTCCGCGCACTCCGTTTCAATGCCTGCCTCGGTGATCTCGCCGTTGGCGTCGGGAATCACGTGTGACTCACCGCACACCAATTCATCACCGAAGACCGCAGCGTTAGTGAACCCGATGTCCACGCAAGCTTTCGCCGAGCACAAGTCTACGTCGCGGTCCAGAGTAGGCTCGGGCGTAGGCAACGGAGAAGGCTTCACAGTTGGCAGCGGCGTAGGCAAGGTGGTGGGCAGGGAAGTGGGAGCTGGGATGGGCAGCGGCGACGGCAGTGGGGTGGGGTAGCTGGAGGGGAAATTGCACGAGCCTACTACGTCCGCGCAACAGCGCACTGCAGCGACCGTAGCATTCTGGCGATTCACGCACTGCCCATTCGCGCTCCCACCAAGAGTAGCGCCGTAGGCCACTTCGAAGCTTTTGCCGTTGTCGGCGCCACAACTGGTGGCAGACCACACGAGTTGAGAGTCGTAATTGCAGCCGGTGCCGCGGGCCTCGTCGAGCTCCAGCTCGGCCGAAGAGCACAGCCGCGCGCCCGCTGTTTGGCACAGAACTTTGGCGTCGTCCCAGCTTTGGAGCTCGGGGCAGGTGCCGGTCATGGCTTCCGTCTCGCCGCAAACGGTGGGGGAGCCGTAGGAGGGTGCGTTGGTCCAGCCCAAGACTTCGCAAGTGGTCTCCGAGCACAGAGACACCACCGAAGGCACTGGCGTAGGCGGGTGTGACGGAGGAAAGGTGACTGCGCTAGCGGAACTCAGGAGCAACGCGGCCAAGGCCGGGTTCCCCGAGCGTGGCAAGGATAGCACGGGCATCCGATGTATGGTCGCGCGTGGGAAAAATAAATTTTGATCGTAATAGGCGCAAGCAGTAACTCAACCACCGTGCGCCTGCAGCCAGCCAGCTACAATCACTGGGAGATCAAGGCGCAAGGTGCCTCGAAAGCGGTTGAAGCGTGCGCGTGATGCAGTAACCAGCAATACTTGACGCCCCCGGTTATATCATCGCACGGCACTGTTGCCCGTCTCTCATCAGTTGCTCGCTTGTCTCTGGTTGGTCGGTTGTTTTGTTGTGATAAATATTTCGTATTTTTAATGCAACGACTTCTTGACTTCTTGATTCTTCCCTCTTCTCTCGGTCTCATGGTCTCCGGTCTCCGGTCTCGATGTATGTCTCGGTCTCGTGTTGTTTGAAACCGGCCCCGAAGGCCCGAAAATAGAAGGAAATCAGGGAGGAATTCCTGAGTGGCCATCGAAGTGGTTTACGTCTTTTCTTGAACGCCGTATTTTCCTTTGTGGTTTACCGTTTACGTTTACCGTTCGCAACTAACAACTAAAGAATTCGCGGGTCCGGGTCCTGGGTCCTAACGCTCTTGCCTCTTGCGCTTACCCTTGAAAGCGGAAAATGGACCTCACGCAGATTTCTGTAGAACTTCGTAAATAACACGAATAATTGCAGTAAGCAGGAGATCTCAGAAGAAGCGCTTAGTGCAAACTTATCTAACAACAGAAAGATAGCAGATGGCAAATGACCCGGCCCCATGCTCCAGCGAGCTGGCCATTTTTTACTTTTTAACCGTGGTGCTAAAGATACAGAGCGAAAAAACTTCGCGAGCGCCTCAAAGAAAATCAAGTGCTGTGAGAATAGATAAGCAGTACTGAAGACTCCTTTGAATAAAGGCCATGGTGATTCAATGTTGAGAGTTCTGATAGAAGTAATCTTGGTGCGATTTCCTGTCAATTGCTGGTGCTGCCCAGCCTTTATCGCGCAGGCGCGACGCAACATAATTCAACCGCATAGCATTGACTGTAAAGTCTAGGTACCCAAGGCGTGAACTCGATCGCAACAATACCTCCAATGCACCGCTGTCTCCAGGAGCACGATTGGTTGAGGGGACAATCGCAAACTCAACGTCATCAATGTAGCCTTGCCTGAGGCTTTCGAACTGCGCATAGAGGTAAAACAACGCTTCAGAGGCCATTTCGGCGCCCGAAGTACTGCTCGTGATAATTTTGAAGCCTCCTCCATCGATACCCGCCTGGCCAGGCTTATAAGCGCCCACCACAGCCTCGAGATCACGAGCAGCTTTGTCAGCTGAATACCCCACGGGAGGGCGCCACGGAGCCACCAGATGATCGGCGTCGAGTTCAGGGTTACCCGTAGTGGAGAAGCAATTAGGGGCATCTTCCGTGCATGCTTTCAGTGCGGGGACTGCCTCTTTGCTGCTGTAGTACCTAAGGTCGCGCACTGCCATGCCCTAGAGCACAGCAAAAGTAGGTATAACATGGTCGGCATGCAAGCTTGATATCTAAGAATTTCAGGCCCAATTTGAATACAAGGGAAGGCTCACCAGATCTGATGGTTGGTCGCCAGGCTGTTTGATTTTGCTTTCGAATTGCTTTGCCTCTGGAATGGCGTTTTCGAAGGCTAGAGCCGGATTGATCGCAGTCACGGAGACTGCAGCTGCGGTCAGCATCTGTCCCGAATTGATCATCCACTGACGGCGTGAGTCTAGCTTACGCGCTGACGGCGAAGGGTCTAGGTGAAGAGCGTGGGATGTAATAGATAGCAACATGAACATCAATGACCGAGGCATTCTCTTCAATGCTATACTAAGCAACATGGTCTAGCTAGATTTGTTGAGACGTAAAGCTCGCAGAAAATGTCATGAGTCATGAACGAATCTCGATTCATCAGCAGCATCTATAATAAGAGAATCAGAGCATTGGAGCAAGTTGATAAGTTACTTATAAGCATCTGAGCGTGTAAGTCCTGTAGAGAAACAACTCATCGTCCTAGTTAGTGTCCTAGTATACTGTAGTGGTAGCTTCATGTCAAGCTATGATGCTTTGATGCTAACGACAATGAGAATGAATAAAACGATAGCTTCTGAATTCATAAGCTAACCTTCTTGGATATTATATATCCTAGCTAGCTGGAGCGCTGGAGCTGCCCTCGAAGAAGCCAAGAACTATACAAACTCTAAGTGGAACGAAATCTACTCTCATCTTTCTCGGGTCTTCGAACGGTACCATACATGGCGGACGAGACTAGCTTGCCTCGAGGAGCTATTTGCGTGACTCTTTTGGTGCGTCTACCAATACAGCTGTTATAATTCGTAGACTGTGTTTAGGTGAAGAGCCACCTCCGAATGATTGAATGATATGCAAGAATTGTGTTTGGCTTCCCTTGGTACCAACTCGGTTTCTAGGGTAGCCCAATGACTACCAAGCAATAGTTTTGGACGAGCAATCTAGACGCGTAGCCATCACGTTAGTGCTGCCAATCGTAATCTCAGGTACCTGACACTGCTGACGGCACGTCAGTGGTACTCTCCTGGGTGCGCTGGCACCTCAGGGTTGGCTTTTCGCACTTGTTTTTGTTCTTCGACCTCCCACCCGCTGCGGTTGACGATTCAGTGACTTTATCAGCTGAAGCCCGTGCAACAGGATGTAGCCACTTCGCATCCGCCGATTCTTCATCCGTGCCGACGACCGGTGCAGACTCCAACCTGCCGCCACGCTCGGGCTTACCTGACCACGGGGCTGCACGGGCAGTGGCACGTGAGTTCGCGTCGGATGGGTTTGGTGCCGCCGAGGGAACTGGCAGCGCGACGGTGACGGTGATCGCAGGGCGTGCTCCAGAAGTGATCGCATGGCAAGCCTTGCACTGCCCCTCCTGGCGCACACTGAGGCCATACGCGTCGAAGGAAGTACCCGCGCGGCAATGCCTTAACGCGGAAACTGCTGCGGTGCTGTGCCCAGGCGTAGGGTGCACGTGGCTGCTCCACCTCGACATTGATGAACTCTTTTACACGGGGCCGCCTGTACCCAAAAGGGATGGAAGCATTGTTTACCCACAGGTGAGGAGACTTGCCAGCGTATGCACCCTCGCGTGAGAGAGGGTAATAGGTCGCAAATAGGTTTTAGAAGAGGTCTCTAAGCAGTGCGAGATGAGCTATCGGGTCCCAAATTTCTTGATGGAGAAGCTTCTGTACTTTAACTTCGTTACCTTACTGCGATTCACAGGTGGGCTCGCATTTTGCGTCCCTGGAGTCGGAAGGTTGCGAAGCCCTCACTTACATGAACCACGAGGGCGTACCTGAAAAGGAAGCGGTGGGCGACTACTTCAAGGAAGTCACCCTGTTTCGGCGCCACCATTTCTGCACGCCCCTCACTTTGGAAGCCCGAGAGGCGATGGCGTTCTGGTCGCAGCGCACGGGCCATGGCCAGTACCTCTTGGTGTACGACTGCGGCAAATCTGTGGCCAAAGTGAGAATGGACATGAAAGAAAACATATTGAAATTGCTTTGAATTGAAGGCATTTTCAAGTGGGTAGGAGATGATAAATCGAGGTGCTTGCGTGCTATTTGGGGGATTACTTGATTGTTTGATTTTTTAGTGCGTGTACATTTGTTGTGCGCTACGACGTTGTTTGTATCATGTGTCCACAGGTGCAGCTGGGCTTGCGTGCGGCGTCAGTGCATAACTGGGCGTTGCCGCCATCGCAACAGAAACAGCAGCAGCAGCAGAGGCGGCCAAGGTCTCGTACCGCGCTAGCCGACCCCCGAGCCCTCGACGTGGCGTCGTTGCGGATTGTGGAGTGGCCGTGCGTGCTGCACTACCCTTGCTGCGGGCTCGGGTGGCTGTCTGCCAAGTAAGAGTGCGTGCGAGATCATAGTTTATGGCCATGTGTACACACGAGCATGTATATCTAGAAAGCAGCTTGTGTGTGTTGAAATTGAAAGAGAACACGATGGGGTCACCGTTTCCGTATGCACAATCAACTCATATTCCGCTACATGTGTCACTTAAACAACCTCTTGGCTTCATCATGCAGGTATCATATCCTTGGGCGCTTTGAAGCTTCTTGGGCGGGCCTCCCCATTGCGCCCTCTTTTCATCTCGATGCAAGAGATGCAGTGCTCGGCAAAGAGGAAGCACTCGATGGTGGCGATGGTACAAAACCAATCGAACCTACGATTGCAGGACATGGTGGTAGCAGCCGCAACAACAACGATGGTACCAGCAGCAGTGAGAACCTCAAGGCCTCCTCCTCTTCGTTGAACAGTGGTGCACCAACTTTACCGGGTGCAGCCGACTCATCTACCGAGGCTACACAAGGCATCGATAACGCGCGCGCCTTCTACCGGGCGCAAGTACTCTTTGACACTAATGGTGCCCACGCACTCGAGCTCGACCGTCAGCTTCGTTCTACCGTCTGCATGCGCGTTGATCACATTGCGAACGCCCTTGGCTCAGCTTCTGCGAGTGATAGCAGCGGCAGCAGCAGTGGTAGCTCAACAGCAACGCACGTGCTACCATCGCAGCTGCCGACATCAACGCAATCTAGCAATTCCAGTCGTGCTGAGGTTGGCAGTGATTCCACGCGCGCAGAAGCGGCGGCGCCGCCACCACCAGTACCACCACCAAGTTCCAAAGATGATAATGTGGCAGCATTAACTCGAGCAACGGATGCCCTGGCTCTTGTGGGGGCTCATTTCGCTGCTGGTGACGAAGCAGTGCGCTCTCGCGATAACGCAACTTCTGCTGCGGGTCCTGTGGGAAGCACTGCAGCAGCTGAGGGCGCTCCTGCTTCTCCAGCGGACAACACAAGTGCAGCTCCGGCCGCTCCTGCTCCTGGATCGAGGGATTTAGGCTGCCAAAAGGCATGGATTCTTTCGTCGGTTGCGCAGCAGTACCTTTAGAACGGACCTGGGGCTTTAACTTCGAGTCCTGAAATCTCCCCTCTACGTAGTGAAGAGTCGCTCGGGAATTTGGATGAAGTCAATGGAGAGAACTAGTAGTTCAAATGGCCATGTTATGATGTTGTGATGCGGATTCCTTCCTTTCTAGCCCCCCCCCCCTGGGAGGGCAAGGAGGAATACTCTTATAGCTCCTCATATATATGAACAAATTGGATGACGAAAGTCTCTTCTGATGTGCTTTTCCATGTTCTGGTGGGGGAATTAAAATATAGTTCTATCAGTCAGACCGCACCACCGAATTGAAGTAAACCCACGTTGTAGTTCACGAAAATTAAAGGAATCCAACCTAGTTCTATTCCCGCCATTTCTGAGACAGGCCCCAATGGGCCGGAAGGCTAACAGGTAGAGATAAAAAGTAAAGCAGCACGAAGGTTTTTTGGGGGTCGTTTCGGTCCCATATTAGATAGTACAGATAACATCCCCATTATTTGTTTGTACTGAATTCAGAGAGAGCTCATGTTCTGATTCCTGCACCAATCTGTGTGTCTCATCCTCGAAACATACCTACCTGTCTCAGACGGTCAGACGACTAATAATCTCTAGAGCTATTCTTCTGAAAGCTTTCTGACTTGCTAGCCTCTGGGTAGCGTTCTTCGCGTTGGCAGACTGCACTTAGGAGTTTAGCTATGGTATCGCTTACAGCACTAACACGGTCTCTAGCCCTGCCGCATGCCTTAGTGAGTTCGTTCAGCCTAGCTAGTCATAGCCGAGGGCATACGGTAGCACGGGCAGCCTCCGGAACGACTGCGAGCAGCACCGGCCTGAGTAAGCTCGAGGTTGCTATGGTGCCTTGCCTGAAAGACAACTACGGTTTTCTGCTTCATGACGCTGCAACGGGTGCGACCGCGGCGGTGGATACTCCAGAAGCAGAACCTCTCAAGGCTGAGCTAGCAAGCCGGGGCTGGCAACTTACCCACATCTTCAACACGTGAGTATTGGCTAGAATGCGCATTTCGTAGATTTTGTGGTAATTTATTCTACTAGTAAAGATAAGCCATATACTGTAGCCTAGCTTGCCATTTACGAATACCTCTGTTCCCTATTCACTGCGACACGAACAGGCATTGGCACGCTGACCATGTCGGTGGCAATCTAGCTCTCGCGCAAGCTTTCCCTGGCCTCGAAATCGTTGGCCCGCAGAAAGAGCAACCCAAGATACCAGGTCTCACGAGTGCAGTCAGCGGTGGCGATGGTTTTGAATGGGGTGCTGGCCGGCGTGTGGAAGTGATTGACGTCGGGGGCCACACTTTAGGCCATGTCGCGTACCACTTCCCAGGCGATGGCGCCGTGTTTGTCGGAGACTCCCTTTTCGCCCTCGGCTGTGGTCGCCTCTTTGAAGGCACACCCGCACAGGTGAATTAGGCCTCTTCTTCTCTATTTATTTCTCTGTTCATCCTGTCACGGCGATAGTGTCCATTTTATAGTTCTAGTCGTGCTCTTGGTGTGTGTTTGCTAGTCGCACGTGCTGAGAAGTGTTTGAAGCTTCAGTATTTCCTCCTCCCTTGCTCCCTCATAGGCGTGGGCCTCTCTCTCGCGGCTCATGGCCCTTGACGATGCTACCCAAGTCTACTGCGCTCACGAGTACACTGCAGCAAACGCAGCTTTTGCCCGCACCGTCGAAAACGGCGCCACGAACAGCGCGCTGGCTGCGCGGCTAGCGGAAATTGCGAGCTTACGGGAGCGCGGATTGCCCACGGTGCCCACGACGATCGGGCTAGAGCGGCAAACAAACCCTTTTGTCCGGCCAAAAGCGGTGCGCGCAGCGCTGAAGCTGCCTGCAGAGACTTCAGATGCTGACGTCTTTGCAACGGTGCGAAAGATGAAGGACCAGTTTTGAGAAGGAAAAGACACATTTTTCATAGAACCATGGCTCTGTCTCCATCTTGGTACAGACGACAGACAAATATAAATATACAAGGCGCACATGAAGCCGCATTTTTGTGTATAGAAAGCAGAAACAGTGGCTTCGGCCTCTGGCTTTGTACTTGCGCCTTTCGAACTTTTAACTACGACGTGGACGTTGGAAGTCGCATTGAGTGGAATTCTGCAGGCCCGAGGTCCAAGAACTTTATCTTTCGTATTTATTTCGTCTAGGTCCAATAATTTCTACTTCCTGGCCTAGAGTAGCAACCACCAGCCGGTCTATGCAAGTGCTTGTAAGCACAAGGAGCGGCGCGGGATGTCAGAAGACAAAAATGAGGCATAGCCGCAACGACCAACGAAGATCTAGAAACGTTAACAATGCCTCTTCAAGGATGCCCCTCTTTCTTCAAAAAGACATTTACTTGAGAGTGCTAGGATTGCGCTTCAAGTCGCGGATCATATTCTTATGGTGCGCTTCATTGGTGCCACCGCCAATTTCAAGCAGCTTCGAGTCGCGCCACAACTGCTCAATTTGGTACTCCCCCATGTACCCGTTTCCTCCCAGCACCTGAAAAGAAAAGCAACGAGGTTAGAATACTCGTTAAAGAAACTGGGTTAATGTATTAATGCACATGAAAGTGTGAATTCAAGGCAGTTGGAGCAAGCACACTAGTTGCTTCCCCCTGCGAGATTCTATTTTGTTGAGGGCTTCACATATAATACAAATATAACGATAAAAGAAATATATCTCCAATTTCAGTACCTGAATGGCGCGGTCCGCGACGTTTTTGCCCATCGCGCCACAGAAGAGCTTCACGCCATCTGCGTCGAGGCCGTTGCCAGAGGAAGCCAAGTCCAATTTTCGAGCCACGTCATACCTGGAATACGCGCGCCAACGACCGCCACCATAAAAAGAAAGCGAGGAGGACAAGACGTTGAACAACGAAAAAACGAGGGAAGATGTAGAAAAATGCGCTAAAATTGTTGCAACTAGCGTAAAACATCAACGAGGACTAGGCCAGATTGCTTCATTCGAACTTTTGGAGACGGAAAAGTGAAGCGCGTTTTTGCATGCCTCAAGATTGCAACCACAACAACAAAAAGTGGGCGTGCAGAAGGCTGCAGCCACACTTACACGTAAGAGCGGCCCGCCATGTATTCCGCGTACGAGTCCGCAATGTGGCGCTGGATTTGGCCGTAGTCGTTCAAGGGTTTCCCGAACTGCTTGCGCTCGTTCGCGTATGCGTTCATGACCTGCAGGCAGCGCTTGGCGATTCCCACCGACATGGCCGCCAGCGCAATGCGCTCGATCTCCAAGTTGCGCATCATGCACAGCGCCGCGCCGTGCTCGCTCCCCACCTTACAAAATGACATGCGGCACCACGTACGCCCACGAATTGAAAGTTGGGCATCGTATAGAGAAGCGCACGAATGAGGGAAAGGAGGATTGTATGTAAGTAGGATTCAGTAGTTGTGACGATAATCGCACGTCCACGACAAGATTCATCATCAACGATGGCAAGGCCAGGGAGTGGTACGTAGAGATCGAAGTGGCAACAGGCATGCATTCTTACCAAATTCTCCACTGGCACTGTCACATTGTCGAATACGAGCTCGGCCGTCATGGATGCACGCATTCCGCATTTGTCTTCGATCTTTTGGCCCAGAGAAAAACCAGGCATGCCTTTCTTCACCAAGAACGATGACACCTGTGCGATTTAAAAAAAGGGAGACAAGAAGTATATAAGATAAGGCAAATAATGCAATAGCTTTGTGTCCGATAATTACAAACTCATCGATTTCGTATTTACACAATTGGTGCTTAAGCCAGAACAGTTAGTCTCGGAAGCTGCTCGAAGGTGCACAATCAATCTTAGCCCACCTGGCCGCGGCCTTCGCCCGTGCGTGCGTATACCAAATAGGCATCGCCCGTAGTCTTGCCGTCCAAAGTACCGTTCGTGATCCACATCTTTTGCCCATTCAGCACGTAGCTCGACCCATCTGAGCTCTTCACTGCAGTGGTAGCCATGCCCATAACGTCCGTGCCAGCACCTGGCTCGCTCATGCACATGCCGCACACCGAGGCTCCGCTGCAGGCGTCGGGCAAAAACTCACGCTTCTGTTGCTCGTTGCCGTTTTGAGCCACGTTGTTGACGAAAAGCATGGAGTGGGCCAAGTAGCTCAGCGTGAACGCTGAGTCGGCAGCTGCGAGCTCTTCGTGGACGATCACTGCCGCGGTGGCATCCATCTCGGAGCCACCGTACTGATCGGGCACGGTAACCCCTAGCAGTCCCAATGAGCCACACTTGTCGAAGAGTGGGCGGTTGAACTTCTCAGCGCGGTTGTATTCCAGAGCTTGTGGCCGCACTTCCTGTTCAGCGAACGCACGCACGGACTCGCGCAGCATAGCGTGTTCCTGCGCAAAAGAGCAATGATTAGAGCGATTATGATTTCATCTTCGGAAATATTATCTTGACAAAACAGTTAGGCCCCTGGTCTAGAATTTAGGGCGCCTAGCGCCTGTTGCTACGAAGGAGTGTTCATAGTAAGCTCCGGCGGCAAAAACAAATATTGTTCCAATCCGATCCTACCTCAGTTGGATTGAATAAATCAAACTTTCGGTAGTCAAATGCATCCGAGGCGCTGCCGTTGGATTCAACAGCAGCAGAAAGCGGCCGCATCGGCACGGAGAGTGACCTGAGCGCGCGCGTGGATCGGGGCAACATGATGGACAACAACTCTACTTGCGTGACACCACGCAGAGGACAGAAAGATGTCAAAGCAGCACAAGCAAAAGGAGAAAAAGCAGAAAAAGCAGAAAAATCAGAAAAGCAGTCAAAAATCGAAAAACTACGGCATGCATGTTGACTGTTGACAACTGAGCTCGGAGATCACGAGGTTACAGTGCTCACAGTTACAGTGTTACAGTAGAGAGAGACGAGCTTCTAGCTCTAGCTCTCGAGCTACTAGTAAGGTCTAGTAGTAGGCAAGCCCACAAGTTCGCAAGCCTCTTGCCTCCAGCCGCTAGACCCCTCGGGTAACTAGCCTCTAGCCCTCAAGTGTCTCAAAGGTCAACATCAAACTTATTTTAATCTGCTAGATTTTAGAGAGATATCATGTCATACCTGCATCTTACACCACAAAAGTGCGGGCGAACAAAGAACTGTCTTTTGAAATCTATCATTGCGAGGCAAAGTAGCCAATATAGTCTCTAATCTGGAGGACAAGCAACAATTCGAGCGTACGAAGCCACCTTCTATAGGTAGCTTATCAAGCAGAAGTGGATTAGCTCGTGAGTTTTTTTATTGAAAGACTGTTACAACCTCAGACCACAGTGCAGTTGTAAAATTTCTTCGGGGTCAACGAAATCTGCAGCTAGTCTGTAGCCTTAATCACAAATGGGAGAATTCGACGCAGTGAAATGGGTCACCTCGTCCATAGCGGCGCTAGGAGTGAACTACTTCAGAAATGGTTTTGCTGCCATATTTCTGGGTGGGTGCATCGTGAACAGCTTTGCAGCAAAGCTTTTGAAGCGAGCATTCAATCAGCCACGCCCAGCAAAGGCGGAGGGGCAAGGGCTGCTTGATCCAGGCATGCCCTCTAGCCACGCGCACATGCTCTTCTTCTTGGCTACCTATACCGGGTTAGCATGGCCTGGGCAGCTTAAAGGGGCGCGGTGGGCTACTTCTGGGTTGCTGGTTGTGGCTATCGGTAGCTGCCTGCACCGAGTGAAATCGGGCAAGCACACTTTTGCTCAAGTAACTGTGGGCGCTTTGACTGGTACCGCTGGCGGATTGCTCTGGCGCATGATTTGCGGTGATAGTGCTGTAGTTCGGTTAGACAAAGCCCTCAACTCCTTCCGCCGCTCGCCCAGTGCAGGGCTGGAGTGGCCGCTGTTGCTGGCCGTCGAAGGCCTGGGTCTTTATTTCCTCACAGGTGGTGGTCGACGGTTGAGCATGCGGCGGCCAAAATCGAAGTGATCCCCTGAAGGGCACAATGCGACATACTTAAAAAGCGGGTTTCAATTCAATCGACGGGGCTACTGTACCAATCGCCGTTTCGGCCACTTCTGAAACTCTTTTGGGTTTGCTCGCTGCTTGCTTTTCTATCTATGTGTATCTGAATTGGGTTTAAGTGTCTTGCCTTTCCTTGGTTTTGCCCCATTCCACACTTTAACTTTTACGCAATTTTTAACACTATAGGAGTCGGCATCGGGCATCGGCTTCATTTACTCACTTGGTTGTAAATTTTAATTGTTAAGTAAAGTCCATCGCACCTCAAACAGAATTTAGAGGTTAAAGGTCATTGACGCCGACATATGCATATGCAGGCCACACCGCAACATTTGAACTTACGCTCCTAAGCTGGACATCAGAGGTTTTTAATAACCATCGTATTGTATTGATTTTCCCGAATTTACCTCTCGCGTCCGCGTGTCCGCGTCGCGGTACAGTACACGGGTTCTGGGTCTGCTTGGGCCTCATGAACGGACTTGGTAGAAGAAAACACTCAGAATTTAGGCTACTACAGACCTCAAACCTTGCACAAACCTCCTAATTGAGCCCAACAAATCACAATAACAGGGCGAATTACGTTACAACAGCACAATAGCAATAGCGGGAACCAATCAAAGATCAAAGGTCGTCAAAGTCGAAGTCAAGCGTGTTTGCCCAGTCCAGGAGGGCATCGACCGACCCGCCTCCAGGTCCACCGCCCGACGGCGTACGCAGCGGTGTACGGCCGGGAGTCTGACGGCCAGGAGTTTGACGGCCAGGGGTGAGACGACCAGGGGTAAGACGACCAGACGTGTGTATACGCCCCGGTATGAAGCTGCCGCCCTCTTCAGTGCCTCTGAGAGTGCCGCTGCTGCTGTGTAAAGTGAGCGTAGGCTGAGGTTGTGGTGCACTAGCCGCGCTGGGCTCGGGGGGAAGCGGCCGGGTGCGAATGGGCGAAGCGTTTAGCGGCGAGGGCTGGTGCGGCGGTAGCTCTGTCGTACTTCTCAGTGGCTGGGACTCGCGCGGCGGCCTATCTGCTTCAGCCATGTTTGTATGGAGCACGCTGGCCTCCAAGTCTCGGAGCGCCTCGTCACCACCGAAGTATTTCGCAACTAAACTCAAATGCTCAGGCTGCAGCGTTAGATTTGCGACAGGGCCCGCTCCAGCAGCTGCTGCTGGTGCTGCTGGTGCTGCTGGTGCTGCTGCTGTTGGTATTGCGACCTTCGTTTGATTTCCGTGCCTCGGCGAAGCATTATCGGTGGCTACAGCAGTAGCAGCGGAGTGCTCGACCATTGGCTCTGGGCGCTGACGACGCCCACGATTGCTTAAAGAGGCTGTTTCCTCTTCAGAAATAAGCGAAGTGTTCTGTGTTGCACTAGGGTCTTCCCTGGGACTCAGGCCTAACCCAGCACCGCTGGCATCAACTGCCGCTGCCGCTGCGGCTGTGGAATTGTGAGTGTCGCTCCTCAAGGCCTCAAGATACACCTCCTTCATCGAGCGCACTTCAGCGATGCGGTTCACATGGCTACTGCCTGACCCTTTCTTTTTGGGAACGCCACTACCTGTACCGTCGCCGCCACCAGACCCAACTCCACCGCTGCCGGTGGTGCCGCCGCCATGATCTCCTTTGTCTTTGCCCTCCACGTCCTGGTCCATGAGCGCGCGCTTTTGGCGCTCGAGCGCGCGCAGCTCGTCCCATGCGTCGCCTGTAAAGAACTTGCCTAAGTCTGCACGGCCCGTTTTCAAGGCTTTGCTCTGTCGTTCGGCACGCAAGAGCGCTGCTGCTGCTTTCCCGTCATACCCAGAACCCATAGCTGACGCTGCCCCTGCTGCAGGCGCAGTCGCACCCGTCGTACCATAGTTGGTGTTCATTGAGACAGGTGGCTGCCCAATGGACGGCGGCTGCTGAAATGGTGGTGCTGATGAAGCAGCGTTTGGCAAGGCTGAACTGCGGCGGCTGTGGCTACTATTGTGCGTCCCCTCGAATTCATGCGCCGAGCCTGCTCTGGGCAAGGTTCCACTCTCCCTTCCCGCGATCGCGCCACCACCAGTGCCCATGGTAGCGCCCATAGCATTGTGGCTCCCGTGTGCCTCAGGAGCTGAGGCTCGGCTTCGGCGCGAGCCTCGTGACACGGACATGTGCATCGTGGCGCCCTGGCCGCTGCTGCTGTGGGTGCTGCTGTTGCGTTGCCGGTGCCGCACTCCGTTGATGATCGTGTCACGAGGCGGCCGCACTACATGGTCGTAGTTGAGCGCAGCTAGCGCAGCAGCGGTTGGTGCTGCCCAATGATGCGATGAAGTATCGCTTCGTGCTGACGAGGCATTGCTGCCCGGCCGACGCTGGTGGTGCTGCTGCGAATAGGAGCCCGTGATTCCAGCAGCTGGGTGCAAGTAAGGCTGCCGGTTATTATACCCACCTCCGTAAGGGAGGCCACTGCCTGGCTGGCGCGAGGAGGCATGCGAATAGTTGCTAGACCGCGCAGTGTGCTGCCCATGCTGCCCCAGAGATGCTCTCGACGAGGCAGCACTTCCTGGTCGGCCGCTGCTGCTGCGGTCCTTTTCCTGCACAGCAGCCAGCATAGCTTCCAGCTTTGTGACCGCATCGCCCTGGAAGTCGCCGCTAGAAGCCGCATCCTTCGAGGCGGAAATATATTTACCAATTAGAGAGATAAGCGCAAAAGACCTACCGGGTAACCGCTGCGTGTGTCTGACATGAATAGTTCAGTGAAACTGCAGTATTAGAAGAATTTACCTCGAGAAGCTTGCGGACGTTGTCGAGAACAGCAGCTGACGGTGCTGCGGCACGGCCACCTCGCCCAGTGCGCTGAATAAGAGCAATCAAAGAGGTATTCGAATTACTTGCATTGGGAAAAAGTCTCAGACTGAATTAGCAGACAGTAATCAACAAGCTTGACAGCGGTTCGAAGTCGTTCACCTGAGCGAGTTGAAACTCTTGCCAGGGCCCAATGTACATGGAAACCCTGCAAGCACCTTCACCCTAGAAAAATGAAGTTGATATCTGTTTTTAGTTTAGCTTCTCTTTGGCCCTGCTTGTCTCGTCAAAGTCTAATATAGCTCCGTTAGTCCGTTATTTCGCTCCATGAGGAAGCAAGAAGCAAACGAGACGATGGAGAAGAGAGGACAAGGAGGGATACACTAATATAGTACAAAATCGAATTGAGAGTTAGAGTTGAGAGTTAAGAGTGAGAGTTGAGCGCTAGGTTCGGTTTCCCGCGGGAAATTCCGCGGAATTCCCGCGGAAAGGGAAATTTTTACAAATCAGACGTGATTTCCGCGACGGGAATTTAGCAGTGCCTTTATGAATACGGCACGAAAATCCCGCGGAAACCCCGCGGAAATACCACGTGAAGTGAAAATTTTAGCCATCGCGCGGGAATTCCGCGGAAACGGGAATCTCAACCCTGGTTGAGCGCCGAGAAATGAGCAAGGCGCAAGGCGCAAGGCGCGGCGACGAGTATACGTCCCGTACTTAGTGCCACAGTTATTCCTTGCCAGCTAGGTTGAGATCTGCGTACCGAGGCTGGGTGTCCCTGTCTCGCTGTAGCCGCCACGCGGCCGTTCTCCAGTAACCACGTAACCGTAACCACCACCCCGCAACCCCACACCAAACCACCACAAGCCACGAGTGCCTACGGCTGCCCATGAGGCATGAGTAAGGCCGCATCGCACACAGGAGGCCTCACTTGCTTTTTTGGTTTGAATTTAGGACTGCTAGAGGGCGCTGCTTGTTCCATTACCCCGTGCTTTTACAATTAAAAATGTTGATGCTACTAGCTCCTAGCTTCTAGTCCATATCCATGTATATGAACCACGAACCAAGCGAATACAACACGAAATCTTTATTAGAACGAAGGGGACGATATGATACATGACCATCACAGAACAGCACCATAATGTGCTAATTTCAAAGCAGGATTCGGTTTTTAAACCACCACATGCGTTAACCCGGGCCGGCTTCTCAAGGAGACCTTGCCTGTAAGAGCGCACGCCGACGCAGGTCGCGTTTCGCAAGTGCAGCGTAGAACACGTCCCAACTGATTTCTGTGAAGTTCGCTACTCCCAGAAGTCGTCTAAACAAGAATAAAAATCGAATTTGAAGTAAGGCACGTACGAGGCAAATTAATTGCTGTCTAGAAATCGCCGAGCTTTGTCTGCGTACAAAAGAAATCACACTCTATTTCTTACTCGTACGCCATCCACTTGCACGTAAATATCTTGCGTTACTGTTTTTCTTCTTACCTCAGTGAAGTGGCTCCCTCAGTGGAAACGTTCGAAGGCAAGCCGAGCTCACGGGCAAGGGCGGGGCTGTCTGCTACGCCTTTTTCGAGGTCAACAATGGAGACCACACCGTTGTTGGCGTCGTCAAAGCGGGCAAACACCGAGCGCCACCGGGCTTTGAGAGCCTCGGAGCTAGACCCCACGCTCACGCCTGGTGGTGATATCACAGCTTTTCTTGAATCCGTGGTAGTGCTCAAAGCCCTCGAGGGAGAATGCAAGGACTGGCCCTCCTCTTCGTCTGCGCACTCCGTGCTAGCGCCTACCTGGAGTTCAGGCTCAGGTTTGCTGCCATCGCGGCGAGCGATATCATGTTTCTGTGCGCCAAAGAGCCGAGCTACTTTCTCCGATAGGCGATGTGGCTGAGCTGAATTGGTGGTGTCTAAGTGCTGCTCCAAGGCCGAGCATTCTACTACCCCACTGCTACTACTGTCTGCAGTGGGACCTTGGGTAACGTAGGGGTCAGACCCATCTTCGGTATTTGCATTTGAGGCTGCACTTGTAGGTGCAGTTGTAGCTGAGGTCGAGCTATCGCCTGTGTCAGTGCAGTCTCTTATGCTTTCTTCGCGAGCGGTCGAGGATTCTACCTTGCTGTCGCCCAGCAATGTTTGAGGTGCCGGGTCCGCAGAAGCCGAGATGGTGGACCCACCTCGCCGGAGGCGGTTCAAACGCGACCCAAGCGCTGACGCAAGCTCTGGCCCAGCGCCTCGCGTGCTGGGCTGCTGGTCGATGGCAGGCTCGGTGCAATGTGGTGCTGCCACCGTGGTCGGCGATGTATCCTCTAACTTGGGTGTTTGGTCAAATGGGGGGGTCATACTAGTAGGTGGCTGCGAAGCCGTCTGCGACCTTGATTGTTGCAATTCAGACATCGAAGCGCGATCGTCGTCTACTCGAGGTCTCGTCAACAGCACAGCTACTGGCTCTGCCACTGCTTCCACTATTTCCATTTCATCGGCAGCGTCGCGGCTAGTGGGGCTGTCGCTGTCGGCATATCCCACGTCATCGCTTTCTTCTTCAGGCACCGTCACGGTCCAACCGGAAGGGCTCTGATCCAAGTTACTGCAGTCGCGCGTTGAACGTCTGGGAGTATTGCTACTGCTAGACCATGGCGGTCTCTCATGGGACCCCGATCGACGCGGCGGCGTGACTCGGGATGCCACGGCGACAGTAGGTACAGCAAAGCTCTCAGAAAAAGAGGAACGGTCTTCCGTCGGCCAACGCACGAGTGAGCTCGTGCCACGAAGTTTAGCTTCTGAATCCAGCGGAGGCGCCCATGCCATGAGCCTTTGAGAGGTTCTTTCGTCGTCTTCGTCCTCGCTCACGTCACTGCGATAGTGGCTACCTGAGCTCGACAGTAAACCATCAGGACCAAGCCGACGCGCCGTCGGCTCGATTGGTGACTCACGCCGTCGCCAGGGGATGCACGGCAATGAGGGCGATGCACCCATAAGCTCGGTTGTCTAGAGCCAAGAGACCTCAGAAATACGTTGTCTATAAAACACGCAGACCATGTAGCATATTCCGCCACGAGGCATTACTCGAAACTCGAAAATGAACGGACGGTAGATGGGAAGAATATACTTTACTGCAATGCTGCAATGGTTTCCACAGCAGCAGCGCATTCCTCTTTTTTCAAACTGTAGTACGTCTGGCTGTACTACATTAGAACACCTTGTATTTTTGTAACCGTAATAATCGCACAACCATTGGAGATTGGAGAACGCATGCGATCGCATCGGAGCCATGGCGGCGCCTACAGCTGTCTTCTCAAGGCCTCGACCCAATTCGAGTCCGAAATCACCTCATGCACGTTCACCATTTGATCCTCAGAAGGTTTGATTCACCATATCATTGAACTTTAACCTGACTCCCAACATCTTTTCCCCAATCCCCATTAACAAAATCACAGTTGATAAACAACTTGAGCTCCAACAAATGCGCAGCCTGCAAGCTAGCTCACTGCTGCACTCTGTTTGTAGGTGGACCTCTCGAAGTGTGTGAACCCTGATGCAATGCAAGCTTTCTTCAGTGCTAGCGCCCCGCGCTCTAGCCGGCGTGCCGATGGTGCCACGACCCCGCTAGCTTCACCGCGTCGATCTGGATCGCGAGCTCGCAGCGTGAGCAGCGACTCTACCGTCAGTTCAGTGCGCAGCGTTCTTATCGCAGACTTAAACAGCATGTGGATGGCGGATCAGCAGCGATCCTCAGCTTCTAAAGCAGAAAACCGTAATCGCCTTCGCCACTCTTATCCTGGCGCCGCAACTCCATCGTCGGTCTCACCGACACGGCCATCACGGCAGTGGCGCTCTCCACCGCGAGACCTATCAAGCTTGAGCCCGTCGAATACTGCTAGGCGTGGACACCAAAAGCATCCGGATGATTTCGGGCATGAAGGAGGCGAGATGGAGCCTCCACTGAGGCAAAGCTACCCGTTTCCCACTCGCACAAGCCTCCTGCGCGAGGAGGAGCATCGCTTCGGACAGCAACATGATTACCAGCAAAACCAGCGGCACGCCCACAGCACCAGGCATGGCATGGGTCATGACACTTCTATAGATTCTCGAGGTTACCAACCATCCCACTCGGATGGCCTGGAACGAGGAGGTCGCGGCACTTCCCATCGTCGCAACCAGAGCGCCCAAGGGCTGTCGTCGCATTCTTCGAGGCCTTCGGTGGCAGCCCTTGACCGCTCGGATGCGTCTCCACCGCGGTGGCGGCACAACGACCAACACATGGCGATGCGGTCGCGGTCGCCTCCCAGCCGGTTCATGGACCAAAATAGCCACCACCATCGCCCGCCACCGCCTCAGGGCCGCGGAGGCGCACCCGAAGTGTTTTTGGAAATGCTCAAGCAAATCGAAGAGCGGCTGGAAGACTTACCTCGCGCGATTCGCATTCGCGTTGAGCGGTGAGAAGTGTACTTTATTTCTAGGGTATACCAACGGTGCTTTCTTTGAGAGTCTGTTGAGCCTGCGTTCGCTAGTCGTGGCTTGTCATTCTTTTGTGTTCGTAGCGTTACCTCTCAGCTTCTTTGTCGTGTAGCCAGTTGCTTACTATTTTTCATCCACGACATGACCGTGTAAATGCTTGTGGTTGGTTTACAGGTGGGTTGCAAAGTTAGCGTATCAAGTCGACCACCCAACGTGGATCAAGGAGCGCAACTTGTACTGCGCAGCCCTGTTGCACGCCGTGACGACCAACAACTACTCCGACCCGTTTCACGCAAGCCCTCCCGAAGGAAACTTGCCCTCAGTTCCTGCTTGGGTGAGGAAGTGAAATGCTTGGAGAATTGTCTTTCTTTGGGCAGTATGTCTTCTGTGCTTATGTGTGCAGCATATATTCGTCTTCGTTGTTTCTTATTCATTTACGTTGACTCAGCCTAGTTCCTTATTACTTCCTTTGTGTAACTCATACCGTTTTTGCGTGTGCAGATTCGGCGTGCTTATTCGCGCAAAGGGGTTGGTGCTCGGGGTGCCCCCATGCCTTCTGCGAACAAGAGCACACGAGCCAAGCCGCCGTTTTGGGAGCCTCCAACAGAGAATCTTGGGACCTCTCTCAGTGCGCCAGCGCCTTCGCATGATCCTCACAATGGTCAGTTCGCGTAGTGAGACCTTCCTCGCACCTACCTGTACTTTCACTTCAAAATTTGGGCGTACATGTATGTTTCTGCTCCACATAGGTGCAACTCGTGCAAGACACTATTCATTTCCTCCTAATGGCACTCTTCGTTTATCCTTGTGTGCACGTCTGGCTTCCTGTCTGTATTTGATCTGGTGCCTTTTTGTGGATGTGTATCATGTTAGAGAGGTACGACGACGAGGCTGTTCGCTTTGCCAGGCGCATCGCAGCAGGGCACTACCACCGTCACCGTCATCATGGTGGTGGTGGTACATTATCCCCTGGAGCGCACGCTACCTCACCCGAGAGAATGGAAGAAAACCCTGCAAATCACACTCGCGACCGCAGCGGAAGTGGAGAGTCCACGCTCACGCTAACGCTGCGGCACAACACGACGAGCGGAGGCAACCGGAGAAGTGCGGGGCCGCTGCTGCCGCCGTCCTCAACCTTGTCCAAGCCGCAAGCAAGGAAAGCTCTCCTGGCCCATGGCCCCGCACCCGGCGACCTGAACGATGCTTTACTCGAATTAGGAGGGGAACAAAGCAACGGTGCGGAGAACGGGAAGAAGAAGCAGCAGCAGCAGCAGCAACAGCGAGGGGGTGGAGCTAGTGGTGAAGGAGGTGAAGATGGCAGTGTTGGAGAATCCCTCGCAGTTGCAGAAGCCAAACAGCGTTTTCTCGAAGCAGAAAGCCGCGAAAAAGCAGCACGCACGGAGGTGAGTGTGCATGGGTAAAGAGAGTTAGGCGTGAAGTACATTCTGCTGTGCGGGGTTCCTGTTTTTTCAATGAAAGAGCAGTAGAGCATGATACTACTGTGGCCTCTGCTCTTGAAAATTTGACGTTGCTTTAACTTCTTTTTTATATGTTGTTGTATTCCTCTTGATAAAGGTGGCCGCTCTGCGGCGCAAGCTCACGGAAGCCAACGCGCGTGCGGAAGGGCTAGCCTCCGCCGCAGGAGCCGCTGCCAGCCGGCACGAAGAAATTCTGAGCAAAATGGCCGACGCCCACAAGGTAATGAAATGGAGATACATTCCCTTTGTTCATGAAATTGAAGTGCATGCGCAGGTCCATTTGATTTTTTACCTTGTTATGATGGGGTGCGTTATACTTTCACGAAGAAGCCAATGTTGCCTTTGATTCCTTGCGTCTAATGTATTTCACACTTTCCTTAAAACATCTCGACAAGTAATCAATGATTTTTCTTCTCTTCCACACTTCTCTTGTCTTCCCGTTTCGTCTGTTGTGAGCACAGGCTGAAATACGTCAGCTACAGCGCGAGCATGGCGAAGAATTAGACGCCTTGCAGCACTTGTATGCGATGCAAGCAGCACGACGGGTAAGTGGTAGATTGACTGCACGTGCACGCGTGTTTAATTAGGCTGACGTGCGTTTCTGTTCTTGTGATTCAATCCAATTTTTGCTGCATTTGCTCTTCTTTTATTGATGTATCATCTGTAAACAAAAAGGTGGACACTGCCGCGAGCATTCGTGACCCAGCCCTGAAGCCTCAGCCGGCGCAGCTGCCTCCGGATACGGCTAAGTCAGCTGGTTCTTCTACCGATACCTCGTTTCGCTTCGGTGGTGGGGGCCATGCCTCAGTTCTTCATCGATCGCCCACCGAGGCTGCCTCCACGAATGGTTCTGCGCCACCTGCCTCGGCGGCTGCAGCGCCCTCGGTGTCTCCAGTGGCGGCAGCAGCCCCTAGGAGCTCTGTCGCTGCAAGTGGTGATGTAAAAGCCGCAGCTCACGACAACGACGACGACGATGACACATTTCTCGCCTCGTTGGATGATTTTGAAGCCACGGCAGCGGCGGCTCTCTCTTTCACGGCCAGAGGTGCAACCCCCATCTCTTCTGCGGCCCAATCAACAACGGCTGCTTCAGTGGTGGCACCAGTCGGTGGTTACGCACACCAACGAAGATGATCTTGCCAAAAGCACCGCAGGGGCCTTACTGTCTGCTTTCGACCAAGGATTTAGTGCTGTATTTGTGTTTCACTTCCAGCTTGCAGACTACAGCACCGCGTACTCTTCTTCACGAAGGCCGTGGGCGCCGGATTTAGCAGCTACGGCACAAAAGAATATAGTTTCAGAGAGCAATAAGGGGAGATGGAACTAATGCCAATCAAAGCCAGGGTTTACTTTTTACTTGCACTTGAGGAATTACGAATTATTCCCAATGTATCAAGTTTCAAATTTCTGACACAAGACAGTCAAGACATACAGCCGGAAGCCGAGATGGATATAGCAAGCCGTATGGGCTTCGGATTGTAATTACTGGCGATCTACTGCAAATACTGCTTCCTGGATGTACTTAATGTCTGTAATATGCCTCCTCTAAATACGAAATATTCGCCAGTTGCCGAAGACCGTGATTCGGTGGTGCTAAATTCAAATTTACTGGCACAAGCCCCGGGTTGGAGTATGGAAGTTACACATCGCATGATCAATTCCGAAACCTGATTCCTGAATAATATAAACGGTTCCCGGTTTCTATTACAATGCGGTATCTACTTCAGCATTCTCGAATCAAACGCGCGCGTCGCCTGGTGTTCAGTCATCGCGCAGGGACTGTGGCTTGACGGTGACTTGGCTTCTAAGATGTCAGCTTACTCGCGCTCCATAGCGGCCTCCTTGACAGGTTCGTCGGTGATTGCTACAGCTGGAGCCCCACCTTTCTTGCACGGCTTGCAGGACAAGAGGTAGTAGGCCATCTCGCAAGGGAACAAGAGGTTGACTTGGCAGCAGAACATCACGACAGCCAGTTTGTGCTGTTCGATGAAAGAAGAAGGGAAAGAAAGAAAGAAAGGAAGGAAGGAAGGAGGGGAACGACATTAGCAGTGCGCTGGTTGTAATTAAATCACATGAAAAGAAGACAGCTATGCGATGAGATGAATTGAGATATCATCATTTAAGCCACTATTGCACGCCAAGACAATTCGCGATCCAAACGCCATGATGCCGACGCAAGATAGCATCAGTGAGTGGCGTACGAAAAAAGAAAACTTTTTCGGTTATAACATGAATATCATCGATAGACCCTGAAAGTGATAGGGTATGCATGCTTGCGCCATGCAATAAAAGGTATCCAAAAAGGCGCGCCTCAAGGCTATTTTCATTACCCTGTCTTCGTCTTTCGCACAAATCTTGCACGGAAAGCAGCCGCACTGGCGCTCGCAAATCACGATGCCAAAGCATTGCCCCTCATCATCGAAAGTAATGCAGCACTGCTGCTTCGCGTCCTTCTTGCTGCCACCGCACATGATTCTTGACTACGATGAGCAATGAAAACTGCGAAGTGGAATTATGTGACAGCTGGTGGGCTGGTGTGGGCAATTTTTACATACAGCGCACAAAAACGATCGCCCAATCAAAAAGCGAAGTGGCGAGGGAAAACTACCGAGGCTTGTTCTCTCTCCCTCGTGTTCTCGAAGCGAAGAATGTTGCGAGCATTCGAGCACTGTAGCCGTGTAGCCGTACTGTAGCACTGTACATAGCCACTATACATACTATGATGCTTGTCATGTTGTCACCGGTCACCGATCACGGTGTTAGAAGAGAGAAGGTAGAAGACTAACAAGTTTACGGCATTGAAACAAATTGGACCATTCTCATCTTGCTTCGACCAGTAGCTCGCGAATGTCCGTCTCAAAACCAGCTCTAGCTACCTTCAATTCCAAGGTCGACGGGTTGCCATCCTACTGGAACTCAACTTTCGATCGCGGCCTGCAAAATGTGCGTCCTAGCGCTATTGCCTAGTCACCAATTGCCTACGCGCTCTCACTGTACATACAATTTTTAGTTTATAGCAATGTGCGTGGAGCATATGGAACCTACCAGAAACTAAGTAGTTTGAAATATTCATGTCTTATATGTATGTTGCCTGTAGGTGGCGGGCGTCCAGAAGAAGCTGCAGGCTCGCATAGACCACCAGATGCTTGAGTCAGGTTTAAGCATGGTGCTTAAGGCCTTGAGTGGCAGCCTTTTTACATGGATGCTTGCTATCATGGCCAAGTGGGGTTGGGCGAGGCTTGCTGAAGAAGTCACAGTTCAGGTGGGTGTGTTGATGGTGCAAGAATAAATAGGTGGCAACTAATTTGCCTTTTCTGCATGCCAACTACTCTCATAAATGAACAATTACCCTTCAGTTTCTTTTAGTTCCTGGTGAGTTAAGTTGAACATCTCTTGCTTTTTTCTTCTCGCCCTCATCTGCACACCTGCGCATGTCACCACTCACTTCTCAAGTTGCGCTATTCATCTTTCGGTGTTGTTGTTGTTGTTTTCTCCTTCGGTCAGGTGGACGTGCCGTCGTTTGAGCTGCCCGGCTACTGGCTGAAAACCTGGCTCGCGCAGCACCAGGGCGACCTCGGTCGCATGTCGAGGTGCAGCTTCAAGCTCAAAAAGCAAGTGTCTGCGAAGCCCTCGTCTAGCTTCGGAGGACCACCACCCAAAGCAGCGCAGCTCGAGCAAGACGACGACGATTTCAACGACAAGCCCGGTGGCTTAGCCAAGACCGTGGCCGAGTTCGTGTTCTTGCCGCGCGCAGGCTCTGCGTCGACTTTCCTCTTTGAAGGCCACCGGGTGTGGGTGGAAGAGCGCCACGACACCAGCGGCGGCGGTGGCGGCGGCGGACGGGGCGGCCCACCAGTGATGCCCTTTGGCGGCCCTGGCGGCAACGCCAGCCAGGTCTTTCGGCTCACCACCCTGGGGCGAAGCAAGCACACGATTTGCGCGCTGCTCGCCGCCGCCAAGGAGGCCTACGAGGAGTCGCTGAAGAGCACCACGGTGATTTGGTCGGCCAACCCCGAGCAGCGGTTCGGGTCCCAGGCTGGGTGGCAGAAATTGGACGCCCGGCCGTCGAGGCCCATGCGCACGGTGCTCCTGGAAGACGGCGTTGCAGAGGTATGCCATGAAAATGACAGGATCCTTGCAACAGAGAGGTTGGGTGGGTATAGTATGATGACGAGCACGTGGGATTGTGGGTGTGTGGAGATTCAGCAGCATTCATTCTCTTTTCCTTTCGTTCTCTTGAAAGCACCTGGAAGCTTTCTGTTTTTTTTAACTAATCGATGTTCATTGGCTTTTATCTTTCTCCACTTTAGGCCCTGCTTGAGGACGTGAAATCATTCATGGGTGCGAGTGCCTGGTACTACGACCGGGGCATTCCTTACCGCCGTGGGTACTTGCTCTACGGACCCCCAGGGTGCGGGAAAACCTCCTTCTTGATGGCCCTAGCGGGGGAGCTGCACTTGACCATTTGCATCGTGAACTTGAGCTCCAAAGGGCTCACCGACGACGGCCTCTTGCGGCTCTTGTCAGGCGCACCCAAGCATGCGATCATCTTGCTCGAAGACGTCGACGCCGCGTTTGGAAGCCGAGTCGAGCCGGTGTTACAACCTGCCAGTCAAGAGGCTGCCGCGGCAGGGGCACCACCAGCGGAAAGTGAAGGAAAGAGTGGCCAGCCCAATGTTGGCGCCGATGCGGGTAGTACTAGCAGCAGCGGAGGTGGTCACTCCGTGGGCAATAGGCGGTTAGCGCGGCCAGGAGGGCAGGGAGGAAGAGGCGGCGGCGGTATGACGCCTGGCAGCAGCAGTGACGGAAACAGCGGTGGGATAACGTTTTCTGGCCTTTTGAATGCTTTGGATGGTGTGGCCGCTCAAGAAGGGAAGGTGCTGGTGATGACGACGAACCACGTTGAGCGGCTGGATCCGGCCCTAGTGCGACCTGGCCGCATTGACATTCGCTGCTACTTCGGCCTCGCTTCCAGGTAGATTTTGCCTACAGAAATGCAGTGCTCGCCTTCTTTTGTTGTGCAAGATGTTTTATGAAGAAAAGTGCACTGAGATCGGGCTGGTTTTTGCCATGAGTCTTAGCGAGTGTCTTAAGGTTTTGTATTTTAGAAGCATGTGCGCATGTGAATAAGCTGTGTGAGAGGATTAGAGTGGAGAGTTTTTTTTGTTACTTCCATTTTTTCTGCTTTAAAGCACTTGCTACTTTTGTGTCTTCCTCTCAAACGATTTTTTTGTTATTGCAGAGAGTGCGCCAAAAAGCTCTTTCTGCGGTTTTACTCGAGCAAAGAAACGGTGTCTCCAACTCCATCGCTTGTGCCGAGCGTAAGAGAAGCCGCAGCAGCAAATGCTCGTGAAGACGAGAGCGCTACAAGACAGGATGCCAAGGTAGCTTCGACTGCGAAAGAACCAGGGGCATCAGCATCGGTGCAAGTGGTGTCTGAAGACACGGAAGCAGAAACAGCAGAAACAGAAACAGCAAAGGGGAGTGAGGCTTCTACGAATCTAGAGGCGCTGGCGGACGAATTCGTGGCTCACTTGCAAAGCTACACCCACTCGATGGCGACGCTGCAGGGCCACCTCATGAAGTTTCGCCATTCGCCACAAGCGGCCGCCGCCCACGCAAGCTCCTTAAATGCGGCGGCCGAACAGAACGGTGGCGACGCAACCACTGCTGCTGCGGAGCTCTTACCGTTAACGTCGTCCATGAAGTAAATTGGTACTTGTTTGTTTGTTACCGCGGGCGGTCTCACGCACGGACGTTTGGCGTTTGGCTAGCTATATCTAGGAATAGCGCTGTCGAAATATGCCTGGGTTTAGACCAACCCAAGTAGAGGAAAACCTTTGATGTATGTGGGGCTTAGTCATATGTCATATGCCATATGTATAATGAACTTCTTGCGATGGGTTCCAAGAGAACATGTCTAAATTATCACCCCCTCGCCCTCATAGCTCATAGCACAGACCTATTCCTATTCGCGGTATTGATATCTCAGTACAATTACAATTACAGTACAATCGTATCACAAATCCAATCCAGATCGCTGATCCTTATCTAAGCGAAATAAGTTTTGTTCGGTGACCAGGTCTCGACGTGAAATATTTTACGTGGAAAATGTGGCACAAACCAAGCGCAAAGTGCTCAACAAAGAACAACTCTGCTGATAAAACATGTGCCTGCGTACCGCAGCTAAAAGAGCCATCACTGTACTCCAGCCAAGAAAATCCCACCTCCCCAGCCCTCCATTGCCGTCTAGCATCTACTTAGCATGCATGCAAGTTTTCATGAATCGCCTTCCTCGCCGGTCTCGCATATTTTGCCCGCCGTGAGGTCGATTTCATGGGACGCGATGGTGAGGATAGAGTGGGTGCCCATAAGCAGGCAAGAAAAGCCGACGACCGCTGCCACGCTGAGAATGATGAGGCTGTCTCGGCCGAGCTTCTTGATGAGCTGAGTGATGCCGATCTGTTGACGAATTCGGCGATAAGACGAGAAGGATGCTTTTACAAATAGGGTTGGGGTCAGCGTGGCTAGAATATTAATACAGAAAGAGTAAATAAATTAATGCCATTGATTTCGTCGTTGTACAATTACACTATTACCTGCCCCACAAAAGTGACCACAAAGCCAAGCACCAACAAGGCAACCGCATAGTCCTCGAGCAAAAGGCCAAACACGTAAAACGACGTGAGGGCGGTGAAGGAGGTGTACCTGTATGGATTTAAGAAGGGAGGGGGGTGAGATGGAGGGGCAAATTAAAGCGAGAGGGCCGGCAAAGAGACAGCGAAGGACTACTAATACTATGGAAAAGAAGTGCTCAGACGCGCATTTCATTTCACTGAGCATGCAGTCATCTTCGACAAATGTCGCTCACATGATCATGGTCGCTGAGGTGGCCGCTGCGACTTTCGGGTTCACGCCCAAGTGAAGCATCAGTGGCACCTGCACAATCCCGCCTCCAATCCCGAACATGCCGGCGCACAGGCCCGCGGCAATGCACAGCAGCGGGTACACTATGGTAGCCCGCTCGTCCCACGCGATGTCGCCGTTGGAGTACTTGTAGCCCAGGCGCTTCTTTTGCTGGGTGTTGGCGGACAGGTGCTGCCCCACGTAGACGCTCACCCCAACGATGAACACAAACATCGCGGCCGTGAGCACCCAAAACCCTGAGGAGCCGCAGCTAATCCCGATTGGGCTGGGGTACCCGCCGCCCCCTTTCAGGAGGCTCACGCCAATCACCAGCGCGAACACCGCCCACAGGAGCCCGAACTTCCACCCGGGCACGCTCCTTTCTTCATCGTAGACTGCGGCAAGCTCCTTCTCAGTGGATGACATGTGGTCGTCTTTCGGAAGAAAACCAGCGGATGTGGTAGCTGCTCCACCGCTGCTACTGCTAGAAGCGCTGGTTCGATGGTCACTACTGCTTCCACTGCTGCTGCTACTCCGCTGCATTTCAGCGTCTCCTTCGTCGTCATCTCCGCCTGCACCACCACCACCGCCGCCGTTGTTGTTGCCCTCGTCATCTGCAAGGAGGCCTTGCTCTTCGGAGCAGCCGTCGTTGTCGTCGCGAGCAAGCTTCGTGAGCTCCGACTCTTTCGCAGTCTGACAGTGCATCAAGAATTTGAGCACGCGCGCACGAATACAGTGCCACAGAATAGAAGAAAGAAAAGAAAGAACAATAACGACATGTGCACAGATCAACACCCAAGAGAAGCCGCAATAAGATAAGAAGAAAAATCAAGATTGTACACGGGCGTCAATGGGGTCATGAACATAAGGAAAAGGTGGCAAATACCTCTACAGCTTTGGACTCCGCAGCCCACGCTTGGAAGCCTTTCTCGAGCATTTCTTTGGTGGTAATCGCCAGCAGCAGCACCAGGCACACCGTCAGCACCAACTCGGGCAAGAGCTTGTTCACAAACGACCTGTTATCGGTGCTCATGGGTATCAGAGTTCATTGGTTTCATAAGGCTTCACATTCACATTCGCAGTGTAAGCATGAGAATCACCCACTTCGAACGCCCACACGCCAACGAGCATAAGAGAGGCGTTCAACAATCATACAATTGTGAAAAAATAATGCCCCTGAAGGCCACACTATACTATCAATTTCTCTTTCCCCCTAAGATATTCGCAAACGTTCAACGCGTTCTGTCATTTGCTTACCCTAGCAGGGCCCCAGCAATGGTCATGGGCTGCATGACGAGGATCAAGTCGTAGTCGACGAGAGGGCGGTCGGCCGAGGGGTGCCGCTTGGTGCGGTTCACCCAATGGTTCGCCAGAGACCCGCCAAACACCGTCACATTGGAGAGCGGGATCGCGTGCTTGGGCGAAAAACCCTAAACATGTACACAGAGAGCAGCGCGAATAGGTTTATGGGACGTTTTTGAGGATAAGAGTCTGTCTGGGAACATCCCCAAAAAAACTAGGAAGACGTTTCCTTTATTTCCGGATGAGAATATTGTAGATAAGACAGTGTCAAAGTTGCAAGGTATGTGAGTACACTCAATCTACTTGCAACGCTTAGTGCGTTTACTTCTGTCACTAGAGGCTGTATGCTGCAGAGTGAAGAACGCACCATGACGAGCACGTAAAGAGGTACGAGCATGCCTCCTCCACCGATACCGCCGCCCGACGCTAGGATTAAGCCGAAAATTGCGCATAGTATACCCGCGTAGTCCGAAGCATCCAGCGGAAATAGGGGCTTATGCCAATACTGGAAAGAGTCGTATGATCAGTGGGGTGATAATACAATGGTAAGAAGACATATTGGCAAACAATAAGGCTAGCTTAAATGAAACATGCGTCACGTACTTCTCCATGCTGCTCAGAGTTTTCGTCGCCAGTGGAAGAGCTTCCTGCGCTAGCGCTGCTGTAGTCCAGTGCTTCATTCGGCTCGTCTATCCTATCTAAAAGAGGACGTGAGTATAGGAAGGTGGCAATGACATACATCTGCGCAGATTCAAACCTGGTGGGCCTAAATACCAAGTAGGGGACGCCGAAGCGCTCGCATGAATAGCAACTAGAGATACCACAAGGCAGGCAGCTGCTACTCTTGAGGCAGCACTCAGCGTGCCTCGCGCCTCCATGGGAAAGAAATCGACGACGTTACACCCTCCTTGACTCTTGGTATCTGTACAGTACTTTACGTTTAGTAGTTACGTAGTGCTTACGTAGCTCTCCCGAACTCACAGCCAATCTAATGATGGGCACGCTCGATAGCTCGACAGCTCCGATGCGATAGCCGATAGCTGTCTGGCTAGAGCTGTCTATGTAGCTAGCTTAGAGGTCTAGGTATTCATAATAGAAGCTCTTATTACAAGTTGACTGGTTATACTTCTAAGCACTTCAGCTCTATCTTTTCGCTGTTTCGGTGACTTTTATTATGAGCCAATTCGCACGGTAGCCTTGAACGAGCCCTAATTTTAAATTGCCCTTATAATTATTAGTCGTCTGTCTTCAACGTAGGAAGCCCACCATAAAAGCTATCGGCTAGCAATGGCTCGTATCATAATATTTAAGTTATGGCTACCTGGATTGCAATAGCTTTAATGACGTCAAGAATTGAATGAGGGCCAAGACATCGAAGTCTCTCTACACTTGATTATCCATTGCGCCCCGCGCACACGAGCCAGTTTATTGGTATTCTACAGTGTGATGGCAAGCCGGGGACGCAGTACTTCCATAACGCGCGTAATACATTATGCATTCTTGGCTAGCTATATTCAAGGACTCAGCGGAGAAGGCTCGTGCCCTTCTTGGTTCGAGCCAATTCCTGCCGATGAGATGGCGTTTTACTGGCCAGGCGAGTGCACGCGTTGCCTGTTGAACGCGACAACACCTGCGCAGGTGAAAAACAACTGTAACGGGTGCACCGTAAATTCGGGCGGCTATCTTGAAGGTTTTGATACCCCGCAGCGCATGTGCCATCTCGAGCACCCACCCGCAGGGCTCCGAAGCAGCCTCCGCACTCGCCTCAAAGGCACGCCGCCGAGAACTTCATACATCAAAGAACTTGTGCACACGCTTCGTGGACGGAAAATTTATTACTTCGGAGACTCAGTTTCTATGCAGCTCAGACTTTTCCTGAGGCAAAGGGCCCTGGAAATGGGCATTGATGAAGCTTTGTTCTTAGCTCCGGAACGGATGTGCCGCGACAAGTCTGGGCCAGCTTTTTATGACCATATGATTAATCCGGAGGCTGTAACCGACCGGAATGACATGTTGGAGAAATGGGAGTCTCAATTTTTGCATAATTTCCACCTTACTCTGAAAGGTTTGAAAGAAGAGGGTGCTTTGCTCGTGTACAACGCGGGTTTGCACAACGGTCCTCGCTCCGGCAAGGTAGAAGGTGGAATAAGCTCTGTCGAGCGCGCTGAAATGGAGCTTGAATACCGCATTATGCTGCAGCACACGTTCAAGATGCTCGACAAAGTTGCGCGTTCACAAAGCAACAACTCCAGCAAGCCTTTTGTGAGCGTGTTCATGGAAACAACGGCGCAGCATTTCCCCTACCTCGACGGGGACTTTTTCTTTGCACCAAGGCCTGCGTCAGAGGTCGAGCGCAGCTTGCACGAGCACGGCAACGGCTTGCATGGGGTGGAAAATTATGCTTGCCTCGCAGACACGTGCGCAGACCCGGACACCACCGCAACAAGAGCAGCGACAGCACCTGCAGCAACTGCAGCATCGAATAGCTCGAAGCCATGGTCCAAGAGTTGGCGCAACCGGGCGGTTGCAGAGGTTGTCCAACAGCAGCAAGGGCTGCACCAGCGCGTGTTTGTAGCGCCCTTGGGCGACGTCACCATCGCATTGCACGACGCGCACATCGTGACGGAAACCTTCAAGCGCGGCAAGTCCAACGGGTGGGGCAGCGAATGCACGCATTTCTGCTACAGCCCTGGCCTTGCCGAAGCAGTAGCCTACCTCCTTTATAGAGCTGTAGATGCAGTCGACCGCGGCGTTTCACCTCATGAACTCGACTGGCGTCCACAAGGCGTTGGTTGTGCTCGGGTTAGCTGAAATCGAATTCCACATGCACGATTCTGTATACTGTATATCGAAACCGAACTGCACTTTGTTGGGTTTTTTTCAACCCAGTACCGTGGCGTTTAACTAAATTTGAATTATAACGAATTCCCGATTCCCGATTTAGGCATAAGAAAAAGCG
>Ga0307930_1000127_pt1 | contig 55179 bp, 54 predicted proteins | sample OrgLakmetageno46_FD_203161 | JGI IMG/M metagenome (GOLD analysis project Ga0307930, IMG submission 203161) | Saline water microbial communities from Organic Lake, Antarctica - #46 | ecosystem: Environmental > Aquatic > Non-marine Saline and Alkaline > Saline | place: Antarctica: Organic Lake...
AATTATTCAAGGAACTGAATATAAAAATACCCTATCCTTGGTCCGAACAACAAAGGTCTTTGCCATGTGCAAGACTCAAAAACGATTCCGCCCGGTCGAGCAGCCCGGGGGCGGGACACATGACCGTGGTGGCCCTGTCTGGACCAGAGACAGAGGGCAGCCGGTCTTGGTGGCTATCCCCGCAAGTGGCGACATGACGCCATGACCGACGCACATTGGGACAGCGCCTACACGGCGCGCGACGCAACGGCGCTGACATGGTATGAGGAAACGCCCGAGGCATCCCTGCGGCTGGTGCAGCAGATGTTGCCGGGCGGTGGCGCGCTGATCGATATCGGCGGCGGGTCCTCGGCGCTGGTCGACCACTGCCTTGATGCAGGGATCGGGCCGGTCACGGTTCTGGACCTGTCGGAAGAGGCACTTGCGATCACACGGGACCGGCTGGGCGACCGCGCCGACCGCGCGACCCTTGTCGTGGATGATGTGTGTGACTGGACGCCGGACCGGGTCTACGATCTTTGGCACGACCGTGCGGCGTTTCATTTCCTGACCGACATCGAGGATCGGCGCAGCTACCTGCGCACGCTGGACGCGGCCCTTCGCCCCGGCGGAGTGGCCATCATCGCGACATTCGCCGCCACGGGTCCCCAGCGCTGTTCTGGATTGCCGGTGCAGCGCTATGCGCCTGCGGAACTGGCAGAAACGGTGGCAGAGCTTGCGCCAGGGCTGCTGGTTCCGCTGCGGTCGGAACTGCTTGCCCACACCACTCCGAAAGGGGCCGTGCAGGATTTTCAGGTATCCATATTCCGGAAACAGCGCCGATCCCCCTGAACATCCCAAGAACCGAGGCTGCGAACCTGATGCCGCCGCGTGCCTCCCGCACAACCTATCATCGCGTGCTTCCCGCACAACTTATCATGGTGATCGTTCCGGGCGCGATTGAACGTGGCGCGCCCGTCGCCTATCCCTTGGGCGAACAGAGAAAGTCGCGCCATGCCCCGATCCATCCTTTTGCTGAACGGCCCGAACCTGAACATGCTGGGGCTGCGCGAACCCGGCATCTACGGGGCCGAAACCTTGCAGGACATCACCGACCGCTGCCGCGCACTGACCGCCGATCTGGGGCTGACGCTTGAGCATCTGCAAAGCAATCACGAGGGCGCGCTGATCGACGCGATCCATGCCGCGCGCGAGACGCATGCGGCGATCGTCATCAACCCGGCGGGCTATACCCATACCTCGGTCGCGATCCGCGACGCGCTGGCGATGTTCGACGGGCCGGTGATCGAGGTGCATGTGTCGAACATCCACCAGCGCGAAAGCTTCCGGCATCACTCCTACGTATCGGGTGTCGCCACTGCCGTCATAGCGGGTGCGGGCAGCCACGGCTACGACCTTGCCGTGCGGCACGTGGCGAAACTGCTGTCGGCCTGACGGCAGGCACTGGGAATCCGGGCGGCGCACAGGCAAACTGCCCGCGGGAGGACACCATGACAGATCAGAACACTGCCGCCATCGCGGCCCTTTCGGCGCTTTTGGGCGACCGTCTTTCGACCGGCGTATCGGTGCGCGACCTGCACGCGGCGGACGAGGCGCATATGCCCCCGGTTCGCCCCGATGCGGTGGCCTTTCCGGAGACCACCGAAGAGGTCAGCCGGATCATGGCGATCTGTTCCGAACATGGCTGTCCGGTCGTTCCCTGGGGCGTGGGCTCGTCGCTGGAGGGGCATGTCATCCCGATCAAGGGCGGTGTGACCATTGATCTGTCACGCATGAACCGCGTCCTGCAGGTGAACGAAGCCGACCTCGATGTCGTGGTGCAGCCGGGCGTCACGCGGCAGCAGTTGAACGAGGACCTGCGGGCCACGGGCCTGATGTTTCCCGTCGATCCCGGCGCCAACGCGACGCTGGGCGGCATGGCCGCGACCCGCGCGTCGGGGACCAACGCCGTGCGCTACGGCACCATGCGCGAGAACGTTCTGGCGCTGGAGGTCGTGCTGGCTGACGGGCGGATCATCCGCACCGGCACGCGGGCGCGGAAGTCATCGGCAGGTTACGATCTTACCCACCTGTTCGTTGGGTCCGAAGGCACGCTGGGCATCATCACGGAACTGACCGTAAAGCTTTACGGCCAGCCCGAATGCATTTCGGCGGCGACCTGTGCCTTCGACGATATCGAAGGCGCGGTCGATACGGTGATCCTTGCCATCCAGATGGGGCTGCCCTTGGCGCGGATCGAACTGCTGGACGCGCTGCAGATCAAGGGAATGAACACCTACAACCCCGACATGCAGATGCCAGAGGTGCCGCATCTCTTTCTCGAATTTCACGGCACCGAGGCAGGCGTGGCCGAGCAGACCCAAACCTTCGGCGAGATCGCGGCAGAGCACGGCGGTGCAGATTTTGCATGGGCCACCAGGGCCGAAGACCGCAACCGGCTGTGGAAGGCCCGCCACGACGCCTTTTACGCGGGCAAGTCACTGCGTCCCGGCGCCGAGGGCTACGTAACGGACTGCTGCGTGCCGATCTCGCGGTTGGCAGAATGTATTGCAGGCACGCGCGAGGAAATCGCCAGATCGGGACTGATCGCGCCGCTGGTCGGCCATGTGGGCGACGGTAATTTTCATCTGCTGATCCTGATCGAGAAGGACAACGCCGAGGAACTGGCACAGGCGCAGGATCTGGCGCACCGTATCAACACCCTTGCGCTGGCCTGCGGCGGCACGGTGACGGGCGAACATGGCGTCGGGCTGGGCAAGAAGCGCTACATGCTGCAAGAGCATGGCGATGCCTATGCGGTCATGGGCGATCTCAAGCGCAGTTTCGATCCAAGGAATATCCTCAACCCCGGCAAGCTGGTCGATGTGAACTAGGACACAGGCGCGGGCCTGCCCGTTCGGGAAGCCTTGTTTTGCCCGATTGACATACCCGATTGTTTTAGTCAGAATTGTCAGCAATCGTCACGTCTACGGATTGTCCTGCCCATGACCACAACGTCCTGCAAACGAGGTGCCGCGCCAGTCGGCGTCATCAGCGATCTCGACGCGACCGAGGCTGCGGCGGTCATCTATTTCCGGCTGTGGTGCAGCGGCCCAGAGGCGCAGGCTCAGGTCAGGTCGGATTTCATCCAGCACCTTGGCCACACGCATGGGATGCGGACGGCAGAAACGCTCGACCGGCTGTGCCGCACCTGCGTGGACTTCGGACGCAGGCCGCTGATGTGCCATTCGGTGCGCTGCACCTGTCTGGGCGCGGACGAATCCTGCTTTGCGACCTTCGTGGCCTCGGCCGGTGACGGCTGCCGCGAGGACGCGATGCTGATCGCCACCCTTTTGGTGCGGGTCGATATGGCACCGGTGCTGACCGCGCTTGGCACGGATTTCTGTCTGGGCCTGAAGCGGATGCAACTTAGCACGCCGGGCGAGGTTTCAGGCTATCAAGGTCCCGCCTCATCCACCGTTCACTAGTCGGTTTGCCCTACCCCATCCGTTCGGATGAATATTCACCTGGTGACGGCGGGAAGACGACCGTTTTGTTGCCATTGAGAAAGACACGGTGGTTGGCATGGGCGTGGATCGCACGGGCCAACACCTGGCTTTCCACATCGCGGCCCAGCGTGACGTAGTCGTTCGGGCTTTGGGCGTGGGTCACGCGCACGGTGTCCTGTTCGATAATCGGGCCTTCGTCCAGATCGCCGGTGACATAGTGCGACGTCGCGCCGATCAGTTTCACACCGCGTGCAAAAGCCTGCTTGTAGGGGTTCGCCCCCTTGAATGAGGGCAGGAAGGAATGGTGGATATTGATGATCCGTCCCGACATGGTCTGGCACATCGCATCCGACAGGATCTGCATGTAGCGCGCCAGCACCACAAGATCGGCGCCCGCCTCTTCCACGACGCGCAGGATCGCGGCCTCGGCGTCGGGCTTGTTTTCCGGCGTGACCTTGATGCAGTGAAACGGGATGTCGCTGTTCACCACGACCTTCTGGTAATCCATGTGGTTCGAGATGACGCAGACGACCTCGATGGGCAGCGCCCCGATCCGTGCGCGGTAAAGCAGGTCATTCAGGCAATGCCCGAAGCGCGAGACCATGATGGCGACCTTCATCTTCACGCTCTGGTCGTGAAAGGCGAAATCCATCGCGAAATCGCTTGCGACCTTGACGAAAGCCGCGTCCAGCTTGTCCTTGCCCGCGCCCTTTTCCGACACGAAGCCCACGCGCATGAAGAACTGCCCGGTCTGGGTGTCGTCGAACTGCGAACTGTCGGTAATGTTGCAGCCCTGTTCGGCCAGAAAGGCGGCGATGGCCGCGACGATGCCGCGCTTGCTGTCGCAGGTGACGGTCAGGCAGTATTTTTGCATATGGGCTCCGGTCGGGTTGGAGTGTGATGGGCACTGGGACTTTGCTGTCCGTGGGTTTCTTGCATTCTTCGCCCTCAAGTCTCCAGTCCTTTGCGACATCTGGTGACTTGATCCCGCCTTCGGCTTCGTCGGGCGGGCATGGTTTCCATCAGTGCGTGCTGCGCAGGATCAGGGTCGCGTCCAGATGGACGGTGCGTTCCGGCCTGTCGGGGTCGCTTTCGCGGGTCGTCAGAAGGTCGAGAACGGCATCCACGAGGCCGTCGATGGGATTGCGCAGCGTCGTCGGGTCGAAGGCGGGCCAGCGCGCCATCGAGATATCGTCGAAGCCGATGACGGAAATGTCGTCGGGAACGCGGATGCAACGCTCTTTCAGCGCGGTCATGGCGCCGATGGCCATCGCATCATTGGCGCAGATCAAGGCATCGGCCCCGGCGAGCGCGGGGGTTGCCGCGACCGCGTCATGGCCGCTTTGGACCGTAAAGCCGCCAACCACCTCGGCCACCGGCGTCAGGTCTGCCGCGGCGAGCGTGTCCATCACCCCCAGCCGCCTGTCACGCGACGAGGCAAAGCCGGGCGGTCCGCCGATATAGCCGAACCGGCGCCGACCCTTGTCGAACAGAAGCTGCGTGCCAAGCGCCATACCGTCCCGGTTGCGGCAGCAGACGTTGTCGACACCGGGCAGGTCCTGAATCCGACCGCTCGAGATCACGGGGATGCCCAGCTTGCTGCACGACCCCGCGATATCGGCGTTCAGGCTGCCGGACCGCAGAATCATCGCCTCAAGCGGGTAGCTCAGCACCTTGGTCACGGCGTCGCGTGCGGTCTGCCCGCTGCCCGCGATCACGATGGGCCATTTGCCGATCCTGTTCAGACCGGTGACAAGGGCCGTCGTGACCTCCTTGTCGTATTCGTTGGCCATTTCACCCGCGAAGATTGCCACGAGGTTGGACCGCGCGCCCTGCAACCCTGCCGCCATCGCATTGGGGCGATAGCCCAGATCGTCGGCGGCTTTCAGGACGCGGGCACGTTTGCCGGGCTCGATATAGCCGCCTTCGGTAAAGGCCCGCGACACGGCCGAGCGCGAGACCCCCGCCAGATCGGCGATGTCCTGCGCCGTGACGCGTTTTTTCCGAGACGCCTTTTCCATCGGCACAACCCGCCATTTTGAAACTTTTGTAACGGCCTCCGATCTTCACGGCGGTGTTACATATCGAGCGTATCTGAACACGTGTTCACATCGATGCACAAGACGGGAACCAGCCCGATGCATCGCCAAGGCGAACACATCCGAGGGATCCCTTGGGATTCCATTTTCTGGCGTCAGGGCCGATCCGGCCTGCGTCATCTCTTTTCGTCTGCCCGTTGGGCACACACATGACCGGAGAACCAAAATGACCCGACTTTCACTTGCCGCGGCCGCCGCGCTGTCGATGACGACCGGTGCCGCATCCGCACAGACCGAAATCACGTGGTGGCACGCCATGGGCGGTGCCTTGGGCGACTCGCTCAACCAGATCGCCACCGACTTCAACGCCAGCCAGTCCGACTACCAGATCACGCCGGTCTTCAAGGGCTCCTACGAAGAAGCCCTGACTGCCGGAATCGCGGCATTCCGTGCCGGTGAACATCCCAACGTCCTGCAGGTCTTCGACGCCGGAGCAGCCACCGTGATCGGTGCTGTGGGTGCGACCATCCCCGTGCAGGATCTGATGACCCAGAACGGCGTCGACTTCGACATCGAAGACTACATTTCCGGTGTGCGCTACTTCTATGCCGACAGCGACGACAAGATGATCGGCATGCCCTTCAACTCGTCCTCGCCGATCATGTACTACAACATCGACGCGCTCGAAGCCGCCGGTGTCGAAGCGCCGGCCACTTGGGAAGAGTTCGCGGAAACCACCGCCCCCGCGCTGGTCGAAGCAGGCTACATCCCGCTGGCCCAGTCGCATTCGCCCTGGATCTTCGTCGAAAACTTCATGTCGCGCCACAATCTGCCGTTCGCCACGAACGACAACGGCTACGCCGGCACGGACACCGAGATCCTCGTCGACACACCCGAGCTCAAGGCGCACTGGATGGCCTTGCAGGACTGGGAAGAGAACGGCTTTTACGCATGGTACGGGGCCGGTTGGGACGACAACCAGGCGCCCTTCGAAGAAGGCGAAGTCGCGATCTGGCTCGGTTCCTCCGGCTCGTTCGGCGGCCTGATGCAGAAAGACCTGCCTTTCGAATTCTCCGCCACCTACCTGCCCTATTGGGAAGCGATCACGACCGAGCCCAAACAGACCTTCATCGGCGGTGCGTCGCTTTTCGCAATGTCCGGCAAGTCGGATGAAGAGAACGCTGCAACTGCCGCCTTCTTCGAATTCCTGACCTCGCCCGAGGTGCAATACGCCTGGCACCGCGAAACCGGATATGTGCCGATCACCACGGCAGCCTACGACATGGCCAAGGAAGACGGCCACTATGACCGTTTCCCCGCAGCCGAAGTCGGCATCCAGCAGTTGTCCCTGCCCGCAGGCGAGAACACCAAAGGCTACCGCATGGGCTTTTACGTCCAGATCCGTGACGTGATGAACCGTGAATTCGGGCGCATCCTGTCAGAGGGCGCCAACGTCGACGACGCCTTCGCCACGATCGAAAGCGAATCCAACGCCCTTCTGGCCCGCTTTGCCCAGACGCAAAACTGAACATTCGCTTCACGCAGACATGGCGGCCGCAAATCCTGTGGCCGCCAGACGTTTCCAGAGGTCCCCATGAAACGAGCCGGCTTTACACAACGATGGTTGCCGATCCTGCTGCTGATGCCGCAACTGGTGATCATCGCGGTCTTCTTCTATTGGCCCGCCGCCTATGGCCTGCGGTCCAGCTTTTTCCTGCAGGACCCCTTTGGCTTCAGCGAAACATTCGTGGGCTTCGGGAACTACCTGACACTCATGCGGTCCCCGTCCTACCTGAAGTCCGCGGGCTTCACGGTGATCTTCTCGGTTCTCGTGACCTTTCTGTCGCTGGCGATCGCACTGATCCTTGCGGTCAAGGCCGACCGGGTGATCCGGGGGGCCAAGACCTATCGCACCCTGCTGATGTGGGTCTATGCCGTGGCCCCGCCCGTCGCCGGCGTGATCGGCCTGATCATGTTCGACCAAAGCTGGGGTCCGCTTGTGGATTTCGCAGCGCTTTTCGGGTGGGATTTCGTGCTGGGTGTCAACTATTTCGATACCGCCTTTGCGATGGTCGTCGTGTCGGTCTGGAAGCAGATCCCCGTCAACTTCATCTTCTTTCTGTCGGGCCTGCAGTCGATCCCGCGTTCGGTGCGAGAGGCAGCGCTGATCGACAACCGCTCGGCCTCGGGCCGGTTCTGGGACGTGACCTTTCCACTGCTTGCGCCCACCGGGTTCTTCCTGCTGATCACCAACATCACCTATTCGCTGTTCGACACCTTCGGCATCATCGACACCACGGTAAAGGGCGAGCCGGGCAACAACCCGATGACGCTGGTCTACAAGGTCTACGTCGACGGCTTCCGCGGCAACGACATGGGCGGGTCATCCGCACAGTCGGTGATCCTGATGGTCCTTGTGCTGCTGATGACAGTCTTCCAGTTCCGGCTGATCGAACGCCGCATCCATTACACCTGAGGGCCGGATATGACCGCTACTCCCAAACGCCGGATCAAATGGTCCAATGTCGTCGACCATCTGGTTCTGATCGCGGGCTCCGCCGTGATGATCCTGCCCGTCGTCATGCTGTTGCAGATGGCATCGAACCCGGACATCGAGACGATGCGCAACGGACCCGGAATGACCTTTGGCGACCGGCTGCCTGCAAATACGACGAAGGCGCTGTTCGAGGCCTCGGGATTCTCGGGGGCCAATTCCGGCGTCCGGATGCTTTACAACTCGTTCATCCTTGGCATCGGGTTTGCGGTGGGCAAGATCGTGCTGGGGATGATGGCCGCCTATGCCATCGTCTATTTCCGGCTGCGCTTTGCCACGCTGGCCTTCTGGATGATCTTCACCACCCTTCTGCTGCCGCTCGAGGTGCGGATCCTGCCCTCCTACGAGATCGTGCAGAAACTGGGCATGCTGAACACCTTTCAGGGTCTCATCATTCCGCTGATCGCCTCGGCCACGGCGACCTTCTTTTTCCGGCAGTTCTTTCGCGCCGTGCCGGAAGAGCTGGTCGAGGCCGCGCGGATCGACGGGGCGGGTCCGGTCAAGTTCTTCATCGACATCCTGATCCCGCTGTCGCGCACGATGATCGCCGCGATGTTCATTATCATGTTCGTCTACGGCTGGAACCAGTATCTCTGGCCCACGATGATCACGACCGACGAGGACATGTACACGCTGGTGCGGGGCATCAAACAGATCACCCAATCGCTCGAAGGCACCAATCTTCCTGAATACGGGCGCGCCAACATGCTGGCCCTTCTGGCCATCCTGCCGCCCGTCCTCATCGTCATCTTCTTCCAGAGCTGGTTCGTCAAAGGCCTGACGGAATCGGACAAATAAAAAGGTCTCTCCCCCATGGCTCAGGTATCTCTCAAGACCATCACCAAGGTCTATCCGAACGGCTTTCAGGCAGTGCAGCCAGCAAGCTTTGACATCGAGAACGGTGAATTTCTGGTGCTGGTCGGCCCGTCCGGCTGCGGCAAGTCCACGATGCTGCGCATGATCGCGGGGCTGGAGGAAATTTCTGAAGGCGAGTTGTCGATCGCCGACCTTGTCGTGAACCATGTCGACCCCGCTGACAGGGATATCGCGATGGTGTTCCAGAACTACGCGCTTTACCCGCATATGACGGTGCGCAAGAATATCGGCTATGGACTCAGGAACAGGAAGATCCCGAAAAGCGCCATCGCGCAGAAGGTGGCCGAGGCCTCGGCCATGCTGAACCTCGACGACTACCTTGACCGCAAGCCCAGCCAGCTGTCGGGCGGCCAGAGGCAGCGGGTGGCGATGGGACGTGCCATCGTGCGCGACCCTGCCCTGTTCCTGTTCGACGAGCCGCTGTCGAACCTCGACGCCAAGCTGCGCAACCAGATGCGGATCGAAATCAAGGCCCTGCAGCGACGTCTGGGTGTCACGGCGGTCTACGTCACCCACGATCAGGTCGAAGCGATGACGATGGCCGACCGGATCGTCGTGATGAACGCGGGCCGCGTCGAACAGATCGGCACGCCGGCAGAGGTCTATCATACCCCCGCCACGACTTTTGTCGCCTCGTTCATGGGCGCGCCACCGATGAACCTGCTGGACGGGCAGATCGCCGAGGGCGCGGTGCGGGTCGGTGATCTGACCGTCTGCCACATGCGGCAGGACACGTCGGGACAGGTCATCGTCGGCATAAGGCCCGAAGACATCGTGCCGGACAGCACCGGCCCCATCACGGTCGAGGTGGATATCGTCGAGGAATTGGGCGCGCACCGGCTTTTGCATGGCCGTCTTGGCGGGCAGCCGGTCAGCGTCCACGTCAGCAAGGACAGCCCTGTCACCACCGGGCCTCTGCATGTCGCCCTCAAGCCTGACGCCGTGTCGCTTTTCGATCTGCAGACAGGGGACCGGCTGTGACCACGCTGTTGCCCGAACTGCCACCCGTCACCGAACCGCAGCGCGAGGCGATCATCGACAGCCCGCGCACCTCTGCGGCGCACCGCGACCTTCTGGCGGCCCTGCCCGCGATGAACGCCATCCAGATCGGCGGTCGCGCCTCTGGCCAGCGGTTGGACGACACGGTGTCGGTCGCGGCATGGAATCTCGAGCGCTGTCTCTTTCCGCAAGACAGCGCGGGCCTGCTGGCGGGGCTTGCTCCCGATGTCGTGCTTTTGTCCGAAGTCGACCACGGTATGGCCCGCACGGGTCAGCGGCACACCACCGAAGAGGTCGCAGAGGCTCTTGGGATGGCATATGCCTTCGGGGTGGAGTTCTACGAGATGGGCCTTGGCAGCCCCACGGAACGCGCCTTCTGCACCGACCGCGCGAATGCGCTGGGGTGGCATGGCAACGCCATTCTTGCGCGTGTCCCGTTCCAGAGACTGGCCATTGTCCGTCTTGACGATCACGGCCACTGGTTCGCTTCGGACGAGCTTGACGCCGACGCCACGCAGCCGCGCGTCGGCGGGCGCATGGTGCTTCTGGCGGTGCTGGAAACCGAAGGCGGGCCACTTTGCGTGGCCTCGACCCATCTGGAAAGCAATGCAGGCGCCGATCATCGCACGGGGCAATTCGACCTGTTGCTGGATGCCGTCGACCGGTTCGCACCTGACGTGCCCGTGCTGATCGGCGGCGACCTGAACACCGGCAACCACATGCCGCCTGACTACGACTGGAGGGGCGAGGCGCTGTTCGACCAGGCGGTCGCAAGGGGCTATGACTGGGGCTTCACACCAGAAGGTGACACGACCCGCCCCAGCCTGATCACCCCCCACCCCAGCCGCAAGATGAAGCTTGACTGGATCTGCGGGCGCGGGATGTCCTGTGAGGACACAGCGCTGATCCCCGCGCTATCGCCGCAGGGCCGCCCCTTGTCGGATCATGATCCCGTCTGGTGTCGTGCTGCGCTGCAAAAGCGGGCCTGACCGGCCCCTGACGACGCGGATGTGACAGGAGAGGTCGCAATTTCGATCCCATCTTTGGCACGTTCCCCGCAAGACTGTGACGGCAGGGACGGTGCCGATCCGTCCTTGCCCGACACACGCGGGGAGGGCGTCGCACGGATGAAAAGGTTTGGTCTGGATGCGACCGATATCCGCATTCTGAGTGCCGTGCAGCAGCACGGACAGTTAAGCAAGATGCGGTTGGCCGAGCTTGCCAATATCTCGCCCACCCCCGGATGGGCGCGTCTGGACCGGTTGAAGGCGGCTGGGTTCATTCGCAGCTTCCGTGCCGAAATCGCGCTGGACCGGATTGTCGACCTCACGCAGGTTGTCGTCACCGTGTCCCTGACCCATCATCGCAAGGCCGACTTCGACCGGTTCGAAACCTTCGTGAATGCCCATGACGAAGTTACCGAATGTCTCGCGACGGGGGGCGGGATGGACTACGTCATCAAGGTGGTCAGCCCGAACCTTGCCGCATTCCAGATGCTGATGCAGGCAATGCTGGCGGCCGAACTGGGGGTCGATCGCTACATGACGTATATCGTCACGCGGACGGTCAAATCGGCCCCGCCCAACCTGTCCAAACTGGCGGCCACCACGGACAAGTGACCCTACAGGACCACACGGTCGGCGCCTGCCCTGAAAATTAGTCCAAGCGGTCTGAGGAACGAAAATTTTCAGTCCGACACGACACCGGTTTCCGCTCTAGAATTTCAGCAGGGAGAAACGCGGATCGGCCTGCAGGGCCGGTTCCGAAAAAGGGAGGAATACCATGCACGCAGACAGCTTTGGCTTCGGGACACAGATCCGGAAATCGCCTTACTTCGACGCAACCGTCCGGTGGGGCGCACAGGGCTTTTCGGTCTACAATCACATGTATATCCCCCGCGACTTCGGCGATCCGGAACAGAACTTCTGGAACCTCGTGAACGACGCGATCCTGTGCGATGTGGCGGTGGAACGTCAGGTCGAGATCACCGGTCCCGATGCCGCGCAATTCGTCCAGATGCTGACCCCGCGCGATCTGTCCAAGATGGCCGTGGGACAGTGCAAATACGTCCTGATGACCAACGCCGAGGGCGGTATCCTGAACGATCCGATCCTGCTCCGGCTGGCCGAAAACCACTTCTGGTTTTCCCTCGCTGACAGCGACATTCTGCTTTGGGCGCAGGGCATCGCAGTTCATTCGGGGCTGGATGTCACGATCACCGAACCGGACGTATCGCCCTTGCAGTTGCAGGGCCCGCGCTCAGGCGAGATCATGCAGGCCCTCTTTGGCGACGGCATCCTCGACTTGCGCTACTTTTGGCTGCGCGAAATCGAACTGGACGGCATTCCGCTGGTCGTGTCGCGCACCGGCTGGTCAAGCGAGCTGGGCTACGAGATCTATCTGCGCGACGGAGCATCCGGCGGGGCCCTGTGGGAACGCATCATGGCGACCGGTATGGAGTATGGTCTCAAGCCCGGTCACACATCGTCGATCCGCCGGATCGAGGGGGGGATGCTGTCCTATCACGCCGATGCGGACATGAAGACCAACCCCTACGAGCTGGGCCTCGACCGGCTCGTGAACCTCGACATGGAGGCCGATTTCATCGGCAAGGCCGCACTACGCCGCATCCAGTCCGAAGGCGTCAGCCGCCGGCAGGTCGGCCTGATCATCGACTCCGAGCCGCTGAAGGGACCGAACACGTCGTTCTGGCCGATCAACTACAACGGAACGGAAATCGGCAAGGTCACGTCGGCGGTCTATTCGCCCCGGCTTGAGCGCAACATCGCGCTGGCGATGGTTCCCGTCGATTTCGCCCATATCGGCATGGGCGTCGAGGTTGTGATGCCGTCCGGTCCGACGGGCGCGACCGTGGCCGAGCGTCCGTTCTACGATCCCAAGAAAAGGTTAGCTGTCGCCTGACGTCGGCGGCTGCAGGAAACAGGCCCATGTCCGATGTGACATGGGCCTGACCCGCATTGCGGTGGCCCCGCCACCAGCGCGCTGCGCGCCTCGCCATCAGGACGGGGCAGTCACAACATCCATGCCCCTGCTCACCGATATTGCTTTATCACAGACACCCTGGCCGATAGCGTCGAAATCAATATCCTGCAGGCCATTCAAAGGAGCCCCCCATGACCAGCGATATCCTGTCGCGCGATCTGACATCGGACGGCATCCTGCGCCTTACACTGAACGACCCAAAGCGGCGCAACGCCCTGTCCGAGGCGATGCTGACAACCCTCGGCGCGGCCTTTGCGGATGCGGGCAAGGACGATGCGGTCCGCGTGGTCATTCTGGCCGCCAACGGGCCGGCCTTTTGCGCGGGGCACGATCTGAAGGAAATGACGGCAGGCCGCACGGGCGCCGATGGCGGGCGGGCCTATTTCGCGCGCGTCATGGCCCAGTGTTCCGGCGTCATGCAGGGCATCGTGGCCTGCCCGAAACCGGTGATCGCCGAAGTGTCGGGCATCGCCACGGCGGCGGGCTGCCAGCTTGTCGCCAGTTGCGATCTGGCCATCGCCGCCGACACGGCCAAGTTCAGCACGCCCGGCGTGCATATCGGCCTTTTCTGCTCGACCCCCATGGTGGCCCTGTCGCGCAACGTCGCCAACAAGCACGCGATGGAGATGCTGTTGACCGGCGACATGATCCCTGCGCCCCGCGCGGCAAAAATGGGACTGGTCAACCGGGCCGTCGCCCCCGAGGATCTGCAGGATGCAACGCTGGAACTGGCCCGCAAGATCGCGTCCAAATCCAGCCTGACGCTGGCCACCGGCAAACGGGCTTTCTATGCCCAAAGCGAGATGCCGCTGGCCGAAGCCTACGACTACACCTCGCAGGTGATGGTCGACAACATGCTGGCCCGCGATGCCGAGGAAGGGATCGACGCCTTCCTCGCAAAGCGCGCGCCGCAGTGGCAGGATGCCTGAGACCATGCGCGCGAACCCCTACAACACCGACCTCGACCGCAATCCCGCGAACCACCAGCCGTTGACGCCACTGACCTTTCTGGAACGGGCGGCCAGTGTCTTTCCAGACCATACGGCCATCGTCCACGGGGCACTGCGACGCAGCTACGCGGATTTCTACAGCCGGTCGCGGCAGCTTGCCTCTGCGCTGACGCAGGCGGGAATCGCGCGGGGCGATACGGTCTCGGCGCTGCTGCACAACACGCCCGCCATGCTGGAATGTCACTACGGCGTGCCCATGTGCGGTGCGGTGCTGCATTCGATCAACACGCGGCTGGATGCGGCCATCATCGCGTTCCAGCTTGACCATGCCATGTCCAGGGTCGTCATCGTCGACCGCGAGCTGATGCCCCTGATGCAAGAGGCCCTTGCGCTGGCCACGGCAGCGCCCCTGCTGATCCAGTATGACGATGCGGAATACACCGACCCGACCGACCCCGTCCACGCGCTGGACTATGACGCCTTCCTGTCGGGGGGCGACCTGGATTTTGACTGGCTGATGCCCGAAGACGAATGGGATGCCATCGCGATCAACTACACCTCTGGCACGACCGGCGACCCCAAGGGCGTGGTGTCGCATCACCGGGGGGCCTATCTGCTGGCGCAGGGCAATGCGCTGACGACCTCGATGACCAAGCACGCGGTCTATCTGTGGACGCTGCCGATGTTCCATTGCAACGGCTGGTGCTTTCCCTGGACGCTGTCGGCCATCGTCGGCACCCATGTCTGTCTGCGTCAGGTGCGCGCCGCCCCGATCTGGGACGCCATCGCGGACGAAGGCGTCACGCACCTTTGCGGCGCGCCCATCGTCATGTCACTGATGATCTCGGCGCCCGCATCCGAAAAGCGCGATCTGGACCATCGCGTCCAGTTCTTCACCGCCGCCGCCCCGCCCCCCGAAAAGCTGCTGGCCGAGATGCAGACAGCGGGCTTTGACGTGACCCATCTTTACGGGCTGACCGAAACCTACGGCCCCGCCGTCGTGAACGACTGGCATGCGGAATGGTCGGACCTGCCACTGGACCGGCAGGCGACCCTGAAGTCACGCCAAGGCGTCCGCTATCTGCCGCTGGAACAACTTGACGTGCTGGATCCCGACACGATGCAGCCGGTGCCGCGCGACGGCGCGACGATGGGCGAGGTCATGTTTCGCGGCAACGTCGTGATGAAGGGCTACTTCCGCAACCCGCAAGCAACACAGTCCGCGTTCGCGGACGGCTGGTTCCATTCCGGCGATCTGGGCGTGAGATATCCCGACGGCTATATCCAGCTCAAGGACCGGTCCAAGGACGTCATCATTTCGGGCGGAGAAAACATCTCATCGATCGAAGTCGAAGAGGTGCTTTATCGCCATCCCGCCGTTGCGGTGGCCGCCGTCGTCGCCATGCCGCACGACCGCTGGGGCGAAACGCCCTGTGCCTTCGTCGAGCTGGCGCAGGGGGCGGGTGCGGACGCAGAGGATCTGCGCGACTGGTGTCGCGAAAAGCTCGCGCGCTACAAGGTGCCGGGGTGTTTCGTCTTCACCGAAATCCCGCGCACCTCGACGGGCAAGATCCAGAAGTTCGTGCTGCGCGACCGGGCCCGCGACCTGACGGAATAGGGCGCCGGTCCTTTTCCGATCAGACCATCATCCGGCGCGGGTCTGCCAGTAGGCTACCGAAGTAGCTGAGGAAACGTGCGGCATCCGCCCCGTTGACGACGCGGTGATCGTAGCTGAGGTCCAGCGGCACCATAGGCACCGGACGGGGGGTGTCACCGTCCCAGACGGTGACCGTCTCGGTCCGGGTGATGCCAAGGATCGCCAGCTCGGGCGGGTTGACGATGGGGGTGAACCCGATTCCACCGATCCCGCCAAGGTTCGAGATCGACATCGAGGCACCGCCCATCTCGTCGGGCTTGATCTTGCGATTCTGCGCCCGACCCGCCAGATCGGCGATTTCCGAAGCGATCTGCCAAAGCCCCTTGGTGTCGGCGTCGCGGATCACCGGCACCATCAGCCCGTGCGCTGTATCTACCGCAACACCGATATGCACATAATCCTTCAAGACCAGCGTCTTGCCGTCAGGTGTGAGCGAGGCGTTGAAGCGTGGAAACTCCCGCAAGGCGCGGGCCAGCGCCTTGACGTGGAAGGCCAGCGCCGTAAGCTTGACGCCGCGCGCCTGTCCCTCGGCCTTCAGCTCCTTGCGCAGGGCCTCGATGGCGCGCATGTCGGCGCGGTCGTGGTGGGTGACCTGCGGGATCAGCGCGTTGGCCGCCGCCAGATTGGCCGATGCGATTTGCGCGAAACGGCTCATCGGTTCTTCGGTCACGGGGCCGAACTGTGAATGATCGACGTCCCAATAGGAGGTATCCGCCGCAGGTCCGGCGGCGGGCTTGGCGCCGCCCTCAAGGTCTTCACGAGCGATGGTCGTGCGGTCCAGATCGCGGGCCAGCGCCTCGAGGTCGATGCCCTGCGACCGCGCGAGCGCTCGCACGGAGGGGGATGCGATGACGTCTGTCATGTCGATTACCACGCTGCCGAGATGTATTGCGATTCCATGAATTCCAGCATGCCTTCATGCCCGCCTTCACGCCCCAGCCCGGACTGCTTGGTCCCGCCGAAGGGGGCTGCCGGGTCGGACACGAGGCCACGGTTCAGGCCGACCATGCCATAGTCCAGCCGTTCGCAGACCTGCAACGCGCGCTTCATGTCGCCCGAGAACACATAGGCCACGAGGCCGTATTCGGTGTCGTTGGCACGGGCGATGGCGTCCTCCTGATCGGAAAAGGTCTGGATCGCGGCGACAGGTCCGAAAATCTCGTCATGGACGCAGTCGGCGTCGGCAGACACGTTCGACAGTACGGTCGGCGGATAGAAATAGCCGGTGCCCGTCGGCGTCTCACCGCCACATTCTACCTTTGCCCCCTTTTCGACCGCGTCGGCGACGAAGGCCGCGACCTTGTCACGTGTATCGGCGTTGACCAGCGGGCCCACGTCGACCGACGGGTCGGTCCCGTCGCCCACCCTGAGCGCGGACATCGCAGCCGTCAGGCGCTTGGTGAACTCGGCGGCGATATCCTCGTGGACGTAGATGCGGTTGGCGGCGGTGCAGGCCTCGCCCAGATTGCGCATCTTGGCCAGCATCGTGCCTTCGATGGCGGTGTCCATGTCGGCATCCTCGAATACCAAAACAGGCGCGTTGCCACCCAGTTCCATCGCGGGTTTCAGCACCTGATCGGACGCGGACTGCAAAAGCTTGCGCCCCACCCCGGTCGAGCCGGTAAAGCTGACGACGCGCACGCGCGGATCGTGCAGCATGTGATCGACCAGCGCGCCGGTGCGTTTCGACGGCAGCACGTTGACCAGACCTTTCGGCACGCCGGCCTCTTCGAGAAGCGGCATCAGCGCCAGCATCGTCAGGGGCGTTTCGGATGCCGGTTTGATGATGACCGCACAACCCGCAGCCAGCGCGGGGGCGATCTTGCGGGTGCCCATGGCGGCGGGATAGTTCCACGGCGTGACCAGCACGGCCAGACCGGCGGGTTTGTGCTGCACGATAATCCGCGCACCGGATGCGGGTGCGTGGGTGATCATCCCATCAGCGCGCACGGCCTCTTCCGCGAACCAGCGAAAGAATTCGGCGGCATAGGTCGCCTCGCCCATCGCGTCGTTGCGGGCCTTGCCGTTTTCCAGCGTGATGAGATGGGCGAAATCCTCGAGCCGTGCCGTCATCAGCTCCCATGCACGGCGCAACACTTCCGAGCGCGCGCGCGGGGTGCGGGCGGCCCAGTCGGCCATCGCCCGTTCGGCGGCATCAAGGGCGGCATCGGCGTCCTCGATTTCGGCCGAGGCGACCGAGGCAATCACCTTTTCCGTGGCTGGGTTCAGCACGTCAAAGCGGGTGCCCCCCGCGCCGGGGCGGAAGCTGCCGTCGATGTAAAGGTCGGTCGGCAGAGTGTCGAATTTGGGGTCGTGGGCAGTCATGGAACGGCTCCTTGTTTACAGCAGGTGGCGGAGCGGCTGCTCCATCCGGCCTGCGAAATCACCGAGAAGGGAAAGCGTTGCAGCGGGTGTGATCTGCCCCTGCGCGGCTTCCAGTGTAAGGGTCAGGCCTGTGCCCGATGTGGTCAGGCTGAGGACCGGTGCGTCCTCGCCCCCTAGATGCAGACCCGAGATGCGAGTCGCCCGCAGGTCGCGCAAGATCAGGTTCGGCGTGGCGTCATCGACCGGTGTGACCGCGCTCAGGTAAGGTCCGGGGACGTCAAAGAGTCGACGTTGGCCAAAGGCTTCGACCGCCACAACAGCAGATGCCTTGTCCAGACACCGGCCCGCCAGCCCTGCCATCACGGCGGCGCCGTCGGTCATCCCGGCCGTTTCAGTGGCCCATGCCATAAAGGCGGTGAACCCTTCTGCCGGGATGTCGGCAGTCAGGTGCAGGCTGGCGGCAGCGGCGGCCCCTGCGGGTGCTGCCACTTCGTCGGGCATGGCCGCCAGCGTCTCGATGTCGCTTGCATGGAAGGGCTGAGACACACCAGCCGCGACGAGACGATACAGATCCAGCCCCTGTTCCAGCGCCAGTCGGCGGGCCTTGGGCGAGGCAAGAATGCGACCCGTGGGGTCGGACGTTTGCCTGGCTTTGGGGCTTTCGAGCTTGGCGGCAGGCTTTGCCTTGGTCTCTTTTGGCGCTGCTTGGGGTTCTGGCGCTTTGGCGGCGGGGGCCGCGCCCTTGGCGCTGCGTGTCACGGTCTGGGCCGGAGCCTCTGCGCTGATGATCGCGATGACCTGTCCCGTGGGCACGTCTTCCCCCGCCTCCGCCAGTTGCGCGGCAAGATAGCCCGACACACCGGCAGGCACTTCGACGGTGCTCTTGTCGGTTTCGACCTCGAACAGCGGATCGTCGGCATCAACCTTTGCCCCCGGTTCGACCATCCATGCAACAAGCAAACCGCTGTCCTGCGCCATGCCAAGCGTGGGCATGATGACCGTCTGCCCCTCTGGCAGGTCATCGGTTGCGGGTTGTGCGGCGCCTGTGTCGTCCTTGGGCTGCGGGGCCTCTGCAGGCTCGTCGGCGGTGTCCGTGATGCGGGCGATCACGTCGCCCACGGGCACCTGATCACCGTCGCTGGCGACAACGCCGGTCAGAAAGCCCGCGCCCTGCGCCTCGACCTCCATCGTGGCCTTGTCGGTCTCGACCTCGAACAACACGTCACCTTCGGCCACGGCGTCGCCCGGCTGCTTGTGCCAGGCCACGATCACGCCGGACTCCTGCGCCATGCCAAGCGCGGGCATGATGACGTCAAGCGGCATGAATCATCTCCCCCGCGACCAGCATGCGCGCCTTTTCGGCCACGCCTTCCGGTGTCGGCACGGTGATGTCCTCAAGCGCAGGCGAAAACGGCACCGGCACATCCAGCGCGCCCATCCGCAATACGGGCGCATCCAGATGGTAGAACGCCTTCTCGTTGATCCGGCTCGCGATTTCTGCGGTCACACCATAACTCTGATGCCCCTCGTCCACCACGATCACGCGGCTGGTCTTGCGGGCCGAGGCCAGAAGCGTCGCCTCGTCGAGTGGCACGATGGTGCGGGGATCGACGACCTCGGCACTGATGCCCTCTTTCGCAAGGATCTCTGCCGCCTTTTCGCAGACCTGCACCATCGAAGACGTGCCAATCAGCGTAATGTCGGTGCCTTCCCGTTTGACGTTGGCTTCGCCGAAGGGGATCAGGAACTCCTCTTCCGGCACGGGGGCCTTTTCCTGATACATCAGCTTGTCTTCGAAGATCACGACCGGGTTGTTGTCGCGGATGGCGGTCTTCATCAGGCCTTTGGCCTCGTAGGCCGAGGATGGCATCGCGACCTTGAGCCCCGGGATATGGGCGACCAGCGCGTGCAGCGATTGACTGTGCTGCGCGGCAGAGCGGCGGGTTGCACCAAGGTTGGTGCGCAACACCAGCGGCACGGTCAGCTTGCCGCCCGACATGTAATGGGTCTTGGCGGCCTGATTGCACAGCTGGTCCATGATCAGGAACAGAAAGTCGCCGAACATCAGGTCCACGACGGGCCGGGCACCCGTCATGGCGGCGCCGACGGCCAGACCCATGAAGCCCGGCTCGGCGATCGGCGTATCGATGACGCGCTCGGTGCCGAATTCCTCGACCAGACCGGCCAGAACCTTGAAGGGCGTTCCGGCCTCGGCCACATCCTCGCCGATGATGAAGACCGTCTCGTCGCGACGCATCTCTTCCGCAAGCGCCTCGTTCACGGCCTGGGACAGGGTAATCTCTCTCATTTGGCGTCTCCTCAGGCGCAGGCGTGTGTGATGTCGGTGTAGACGTGCATGTCGACTTCGGACACATCCGGGTATTTGGCGGCAAGCGCGTATTCGACGGCGGCGCTGGCATCCTCCTTGATCTCGGCGTTCATTGCCTCGATCTCCTCCTCCGAGGCGATGCCCTGATCGACCAGCCACGCCCGGAAGCGGATGATCGGGTCGCGGTTGTCCTTCCAGTCCTTTTCCTCGTCCTTGGTCCGGTAGTATTCGCGGTTGATGTCGCCCACGTGGTGACCGTGGTAGCGGTAGGTCATCAGCTCGATGAAGAACGGCCCTTCGCCCTTGCGGGCCCGCGCCACCAGCTTTTGCGTCAGCGCGTTGACCGCCAGAACATCCTGACCGTCGACCTGATGCGCCTCGATCCCGAAGGCCTCGGCGCGGGCGGTGATCGAGCCGGCGGCGATTTCCTCGGTCTTGGTGTATTCGGAATAGCCGTTGTTCTCACAGGCGTAGATCACCGGCAGCTTCCAGAGGGCGGCCATGTTCATGACCTCGTAAAGCAGCCCCTGCGCGGTAGCACCGTCGCCGAAGAAACAGACGGTTACATCGTCCTTCTTCTGCAGCTTGGCCCGCAGGGCCGCCCCGGTGGCGATGCCCATGGACCCGCCGACAATAGCGTTGGCCCCAAGGTTGCCGTGGCTTTGATCGGCGATATGCATCGACCCGCCCTTGCCCCGGCAATAGCCCTCTTCCTTGCCGAGAAGTTCGCAGAACATCTCCTTGAAGTTCGCCCCCTTGGCCACACAGTGACCGTGTCCCCGATGGGTCGAGGTGATGCGGTCGTCGTCGGTCAGCGCCTCGCAGATGCCGACCGCGACGGCCTCCTCGCCGGAATACATATGCGTCAGCCCCGGCATCTTGGCCGAAAGGTAAAGCTGGTTCGCATTGTCCTCGAAGGTGCGGATACGGACCATCTGGCGGTACATCCGCATGTAGTCTTCGGTATTGGTCTTGGCCTTGGCCATGGTGACACTCCCCCGGGGCAGCTACGCCCCATTTCATCTTGCCAAATAAACTCCCGCCGGAGGCACGCCCCGGCAGGGGCGTTCAATAGCGGTTGGCGATCGGCAGATCCTCGGCGGGGAAAAGCGAGATCACCTGGCAGCCCGTCTCGGTCACCACCACCTCTTCCTCGATCCGCGCGGCGGAATAGCCGTCGGTGGCAGGGCAGTAGGTTTCCAGCGCAAACACCATGCCGGTCTGGATCTCCATCGGGTGATCCATGCTGACCGCGCGGCTGATGATCGGCCGTTCGTGCAGCGCCAGACCCAGACCGTGCCCGAACTGAAGCCCGAAAGCCGCATCCTCGTTCGGGAAGCCCAGCGATTCCGCCGTCGGCCAGACCTCGGCTACCTTGTCGGTGGATACGCCGGGCTTGATCATCGCAATGGACGCGTCGATCCATTCGCGCGCCTTGACGTAGGCGTCGTTCTGCGACGGCGTCGCCCGTCCCACGTTGAACGTGCGGTAATAGCAGGTCCGGTAGCCCTGATAGCTTTGCAGGATGTCAAAGAACGCCTGATCGCCGGGGCGGATCAACCGGTCGGTAAAGTTGTGCGGATGCGGATTGCAGCGCTCGCCCGAGATCGCGTTGATCGCCTCGACGTCGTCCGACCCCATCTCGTAGAGCATCTTGTTGGACATGGCGACGATGTCGTTTTCGCGGATGCCGGGTTTCAGCTCTTCGTAGATCATGTGGTAGACGCCATCGACCATCGCGGCAGCCTGCGTCAGAAGCTGGATTTCGTCCCAGTTCTTGATCTCGCGCGCCGACAGCATGATCTGCTGGCCGTCCACGACGTTCAGCCCTTCCTCTTGCAGCGCATGGAACATGGCGGTTTCGGCGTAGTCCACACCCACCGGCATGTCGGCCATTCCCGCATCGCGGATCAGGCCCGCGATCTGCTTGGCGTATTTCTGCATCAGGCCGAACTCGGGCGGAATCGTGCCGCGCATGCCGACGACACCGGCCAGGCAGTGATCGGGCTCCAGCCAGTCGGAATGGCGCTTGTGGTGCTGCGCGGCAGAACCGAAGTCCCAGACATAGGGGCTGTCGTCGCCTGTCAGCAGGCAGAAGCGGCACATCTTGTCCCGCTCCCATTCGCCGATCTTGGTGGCGCTGACGTAACGGATGTTGTTGACGTCGAACAACAACAGCGTGCCTGCTTGGGATGCCTGCAAGGCCTGCCGCGTGCGGGCCAGACGGTAGCGGCGCAGCCGGTCGTGGTCGATCCGGCGCTCGAAGTCGACGGACATGTGGCCCCAGGCGGGCAGGCGTTCGCGCCATTCCCAGTTGGGTTCAAGATCTTGCGGTGTCAGCAGGTTCGGCATGAGTGCGCGTGACATGAAACTCTCCTTCCGGATGCGATCAACCGCACCCGTTATGTTGTCTGTTTTTATTCGAAATCAGTGGCTTACTGGATGCACCAACCGCCATCGATGTGGATCATCTGACCGGTCATGTAGTCGCTGTCGTCAGAGGCGAGGAAAGACGCCGTGCCGGTGATATCCTCGGGGTAGGACACGCGCTTGATCTGCAGTTCGTCGCGCACGATGTCCTCGTAGGCCTGACCCGCTTTCTGCTTGAAGCCGATATCCACCAGATCCTTGTCCAACTGCTCCCACAGCGGGGTGACGACGACGCCGGGGGCATATCCGTTGACGGTGATCTTGTGCTCGGACAGGCCGAGAGCGCCGCAATGGGTCAGCGCGAGGCAGCCATATTTTGACGTGCAGTAGACGGTCACGTCGATCAGCGGCTTGCGCGACGCGATCGAGCCCACGTTGATCAGCTTGTAGGGGTGATCCTCCATCGGGCCTTGCGCGATCATCTGGCGGGCGGTTTCCTGCATGCCCAGCCACATCGCCTTGGTGTTGACGTTCATGATCATGTCCCAGTTGTCTTCATCGATATCCATGAAGAACCGGGGCTTGTTGAGACCGGCGTTGAAGACTCCGACGTTGATCGAGCCGAAGGCTTCGACCGTCGCTGCGACAGCGGCGGCATTGTCCTCGCGCTTGGTCACGTCCATCCTGACCGCGACGGACCTGCCGTTGCCGGCCTCGTTGATACGGTCCGCGACTTTCTGCGCCTCGTCCAGATCCAGATCGCCGACACAGATGTTGGCCCCTTGGGCGGCAAAGTTCTCGGCGTTGGCCGCTCCCATGCCACGGGCGGCGCCCGTAAGGAGAATATTCTTACCTTTCAGGCGATTGGGGTCCATGCGTGTCTCCTCCTCAAGTCACGGTCAATGATGTATCAGTGCGTCGGCGCGGGCTTGCGCGCGGCGCAACGCCTCCTGCGGCGGGACGATCCCGCGCAGCATGTCGTGGAATTCCTCACCGCAGACCTGGATGATATCCGCGATCTCGGGGATCGGGGGGCGCGGCCAGAATTGCAGCTCGTCGCGCCATGACATCCCGTCGACCGCCTCGAATATCGGCGAGGCCCGGCGGACCTCGGGGTCAGAGGCCACGGAATAGCGCGGGTTCGTGCGGCTGCCGTTCTGGACGTAAAGCTTCTGCGCCTCGGGCGAGGTGAAGACGCACAGCGCCTCGACCGCTGCCGCGACGCGGTCCTCGGGCAGATTTGCGGGGATGCCCATGGCATAGCCACCGATGGGTGCGACAGGGCTTGCCCCGGGTCCGGCGGGGTGCGGCAGATATCCGGTCTGGCCATGGGCAGGCGAGGTTACATCGGATTCGAAATAGGGGGCCAGCAGGGTGTAGCCAAAGGCCATGCCGACATTGCCCATCGCATAGGGGCGCACCCGTTCGAACCATGTCATCGACAGGATGTCGGGCGGCGAGTATTTCAGCATCTCAAGCAGGAACTCGGCGGCACGCAAACCGGCATCAGTGTCGATCGTGAATCGGTAGTTGCCATTCGACAGGGCATCGGTATCGAAGCTGCCCGCGACCTTTGCAAGATCAAGGACCGGCTGACCGAAATCAGCCATCGTCATCAGCACCGTATGACCCAACGCGGTCCCCCGTGCCGCATTCCACGCAATGCCGTAGTGGCCCCGGCGGGGATCATGCAAAACGCTTGCAGCATGCAACAGATCGTCAGTCGTTACGGGCGGCTGCAATCCGGCTGCGGCGAACATGTCGCGGCGGTAGAACAAAAGTTCAGGCGTGGTCTGGGCCGGCACGGCATAGGCGCGACCGCCCCAATGGGTCGCCTTCCAACCGGCGGTGTGGAAATCTGCGGGATCGAGCCGGGCGATATCCATCGCCTGGTCCAACGGCATCAGGACGCCGCGTTCCGCGAATTCGCCGATCCACGGCAGATCGACCGCCACGATATCATAGCGGCTGGCTGTGCGTTCGGCGTTGCGCAGCGCCTCGTGGCGCAGGCGGTCGATGGAAAAGGCCCGCTGATTGATCGGCGCACCCAGGACCTGTTCAAACTGGCGCTTGAGGTTTTCCATGACCATGAACGTCGGATCGCCATGCACCAGCACGCGCAGACCACCGGCGATCTTCAGTGGATCGCCACGGACCGGCAACGGCGGGATCGACTTTGCAGTGGCATAGCTGCCCCCGAAATAGTAATCCTGTGTTCCCTGCGCGCGCCCTGCCCCGCCAAAGCGGGTTTCGGTCATGCGCTGCAGACGACCGGACAGTTGCACCCATTGCGACAGCAGGGTGTCGCTGGGATGCAGAGAATAGCTTTTGCCGGTCTTGGTGCGCGGACGTTGGTCGATCAGTCCGGCGTCGATCATTTCGCGCAAGCGCCGGTTGGCCGTTGCGTAGGGAACACGGCTGGACCCGATCAGAGACGTCGGCGTGACGATCTTGCCGTCGAAATGCCCCTGCAAAAGATGCAGCGCCATGCGCAGATGCGGGTTCGGCGCGATGAGGTCGATGGTATTCTCCATCTCGTCGCTGAACTCTTCCAGGAAGGACAGCATGTCACGCACTTCGGACTTCGCGCCTGGCGAAGCCTCGTTGGGCGTGTGATGTCCTCGCATGGCATTCATCGGATGTGCAGGGCCTTTGACTGGCTGGCTTGTGCGCCGCGCTTGAAAATCGTCCGATTTAGATTTCTTTGATTCGCTCACGAAGCTGTTGTCCCAAAATGTTCAAATTGATGTTCAGGTCGTATCGCAAAGACTTTCATTCTGGATAGTCTAATGTCCATTTTGGATATATTATGTGCAGTCCGAATGCGCCTCAACCGGCATTATTTCATACAGTCGTTCGGCGTGCCGAATGATGCCTTGATGCTCAGGAGGGGCGTCGAGGCATAATATTGAACAGGGACAATCCGGGAGGAGACCCATATGAAAATTCGCACTATTCTCGCTGCAACCACCGCCACCACCGTTCTGGCAGGTGCAGCTTTCGCCGAAGCCCATGGCCCCATGACCATCGGGATCACGCAGAACAACGTCGGTGTTGACAGCTACCAGACCACCTACGAACAGGCGTTTATCGCGGCTGCCGAAGCCAACGATGACGTCGAGGTCGTGGTTCTGGATGCGGGCGGTGACGTTGCGCGTCAGATCGCGCAGGTCGAAGACCTGATCCAGCAGGAAGTCGATGCCATCATCATCTGGCCGACCAACGGCGAAGCGGTCATCCCCGCCGTCCGCAAGGCCAGCCAAGAAGACATCCCGGTTATCGTGACCAACTCGAACATCGCCGAGCAGGGTTTCGATTTCGTTGCCTCTTTCTCGGGGCCGGACAACATCACACAAGGGTCACGCTCTGCCGAAATCATGTGCGACAAGTTCAAGGACATGGGCATCGCGGAAGAAGCCCGCGTCGTGCAGATCTCGGGCCAGCCCGGCTACACCACTGCCATCGAACGCGCTCAGGGCTTCGAGGACCGTCTGCCCGAAGTTTGCCCCGACGTGACACTGGTCGAAACCCAGCCGGGTGACTGGAACCGCGAAAAGTCGCAGCAGGTGATGGAAGCCTTCCTCGTCAAGTACGACGATATCGACGGTGTCTATTCCGGCGACGACAACATGGGCGTCGGCGCATTGAACGCAGCCCGTGCCGCAGGACGCGAGGACATCATCTTCGTCGGGGCCACGAACTTCTCGGTGGGCTACGAAGCAATGGAAGCGGGCGATTACTGGGGCTCAATCTACCAGTCGCCGGTCGATGACGCCGAAGCCGCGCTGCAGACCGCCATCAACGTGCTGAACGGCGAAGATGTGCCTTTCCTCAACTACTTCGATACCCCGAAGATCACCCAGGATAACATGGGTGACTTCACCAAGCCGGTCTTCTGAAGACCGCCCTCCCCGCGGGGTCCGGACTGTCCGGGCCCCGCGCCCTTCATTCAGACAATTCAGGAGAGACGCCAATGGGACGCGTTTCTGACCGCGTGTGCATCGTGACGGGCGCTGCACAGGGCATTGGCCGCGCCATCGGAGAGGCCCTGCTGGACGAGGGCGCCATGGTTTGCTTTGCCGATATCAATGGCGACAAGATCGCCGAGGTCGCCGAAGCCAACCGCAGCCGAATGAACGGCAACGGCCATGGGGTTTTATCGGCACAGGTGGATGTCACCGACCGCGAACAGGTCCGCGCGATGATCGCGCACACCGTCGAAACCTTCGGGCGGCTCGACGTGAAGTTCAACAATGCCGGCGTGAACAAGCCGATGAACTTCATGGACGTGACCGAGAGCAACTGGAATTTCATCATGGGCGTCAACGGTCTGGGCTGCATGATCGGGATGCAGGAAGCGGCCCGCCAGATGATTGCGCAGGGCGGTGGCGGCAAGATCGTCAACACCGCGTCAATCGCCAGCCGTCAGGGGTTCGACAACGTCGCGCCCTACTGCGCGTCCAAGGCCGCCGTGATCTCGCTGACGCAATCCGGCGCGCGGGATCTGGCGAAACACGATATAACCGTGACAGGTTTTGCACCCGGCGTGGTGGCGACAGAGATGTGGGAGCAGGTCGATCAGGACCTGATGGAGATCGGGGCCGCCGACCGTCCGGGCCAGGCGATGGAGGAGTTTTCGGCTGAAATTCTCAAAGGCCGTGTCGCCAAGCCGTCGGACATCACCGGCACGACGACGTTTCTGGCATCAGCCGACAGCGACTACATGACCGGTCAAATCGTCATGATCGACGGGGGTATGATCCTGGTCTGACCTTTGAGACGCCCGATACGGGCGTTTCCCACATTCACGAGGCGCCTGCGACCTGAGGGAGGGGATAATGGCAACACTCACGAAACAAGAAATCGGGACCGTTCTGGCGAAACAGGGCATCCTGATCGCCTTTGCAATTTTCATGATCGGGTTCACTTTGGCCAACGCCAAGTTCCTGTCTGCCGATAACCTGTTCAGCGTCGTCCGGTCTTCGGCCATTCTGGGCGTCATGGCTCTGGGGGTGACCTTCGTCGTGATCAGCGGCAATCTTGACCTGTCGGTCGGCTCGATGATGTCGTTTTCCACGATCGTCGTGCTGGACCTGCACGACAAGATCGGCCCCCTTCTTGCCATCCCCGCCATGTTCGCGATGACGATGGCGTTGGGGGCGATGATCGGGTTTCTGGTCGGCTATCTCAAACTCAATTCACTGATCGTGACACTGGGGATGCTTTCGGCGATCCACGGTCTGACGCTGACCTATTCCGGCGGCAAGAACATGGATATCGCCAACAAGGACGGCACCTGGTTCGGCATCTTTGGGCAGGGCAGCGCACTGGGTATTCCCGTCCCGATCCTGATCTTCATCGCGCTGGCCGCCCTGCTAGGGCTGGTGCTGGCCAAGACACCCTTTGGCCGCAAGGTCTATGCCGTCGGTGGCAACGGCACCGCAGCGACGTTTTCGGGCATCCACCGCGCGCGCACCGTCTTCGCCTGTTACGTCATCTCTGCCACCTGCGTAGCCACGGCCGGTCTCATTCAGGCCAGCCGCAGCATGGGATCGCAGAACACCGTCGGACAGGGAATGGAGCTCGAGGTGCTGGCCGCGGTCATTCTGGGCGGAGCGTCCCTGATGGGCGGGGCCGGGACGATCTTCAAGACCGTGATCGGTGTGCTGATACTGGGCTTCATCCAGAACGGTCTGCTGTTGATGGGTCTGCAATTCTACGTCCAGTTCATCGTGACCTGGCTCATCATCATCCTTGCTGTCTGGCTCGATATCGCGGCCAAGCGCGGCAGGCTCTGGTCACCGATCGCATAGGGGGGCGACATCATGAAAACTGGTGCATTATCCGAGGCCCTGAAAAAGGGCGGCATCTGGGGCTTCATCGTGCTCGAGCTGATATTCTTCAGCGTCGCCGGTCAGTTCCTGTCGATATCAGACAAGGCCTTCATGGACGGCGGCAACATGCTGTTGCTGTTGAAACAGTCGGCACCGATCGGGATCATAGCGATGGGCATGACGATTGTCATGATCAACGGCAACATCGACCTGTCGGTCGGTGCCACCTATGCCATCGCAGCCATCATCCTGCTGGACAGCATGACCTGGCCGATCTTTGCCGGTCTGGGCGACTGGGTCATTCCCGTTTCCTGCCTGCTTGCACTGTCGGTCGGCACCGCCCTTGGCGCGCTCAACGGCCTTATCGTCTGGAAGACGGGCGTCGACGCCTTCATCGTGACACTTGGGTCGATGCTGGGCTTTCGCGGCCTTGTCTTCATGGTCAACGGCGAAAACCCGACCAGCAATCTGAACTGGACGCTGGTGGATCTGGCCGAGGCGGAAGTCCTGGGGTTGGCCACCGCGACATGGTTCCTGCTGGGGGTCACACTGGTGCTTTGGTTCGTGATGACCCGCACCGTTCATGGCCGAAATGCCTATGCCATCGGCGACAACCGCGAAGCCGCCGTCAACGCCGGCATCCGCGTCGGGCCGCATATGCTGATCAACTTTGCGATCATCGGCTTTCTGGCGGCCCTGTCCGCCGTGGTCTTCTACTCGGAATCGGGGTCGGTGAACCCCAACGACGGCCAGCTTTTCGAGCTTTGGGTCATCACGGCGGTCGTGCTGGGCGGCACCAAGATCACGGGGGGCGCGGGGTCGGTCATCGGCACCTTCGGCGGCGTCGTCGCGATCCAGCTGCTGCGCAAGGGGCTGGGCCATATCGGCGCGGACACATCGACCGTGAACCTTGTGATCGGCCTGATCCTGATCGCCGTGCTCTTTATCGACCGCCAGCTGAACGTCAAAGGCAAACAGGAGTTGAGAATATGACCGATCCGGTTCTGCGCCTCGAAGGCATCGTAAAGACCTTTCCCGGTGTTCGCGCGCTCGACGGAGTATCCTTTTCCGTCATGCCGGGCGAAGTTCACGCGCTGATGGGCGAAAACGGCGCCGGCAAATCGACCTTGATGAAAGTGCTGGGCGGCATCCACCAGCCGAATGAAGGCCACATCTACATGGGCGACGACGAGGTCGTCATGGCCGGCCCCCTTGAAGCCAAGGCCAAGGGTATCGTCTTCATCCACCAGGAACTCAGCCTGGCCGAGGAACTGTCGGTGGCCGAAAACATCTACCTCGGCGAATTACCCCGCAAGCGTTTTGGCCGCGTGGACTGGGCCACCTTGGCCGAAAAGACCAACGCGATCCTCAAGAAGCTGAACGTCGGCTTCGATGCCCACACCCGGGTCGGCAGCCTGTCGATCGCCAACCAGCAGATGGTCGAGATCGCACGCGCCCTGACCGTCGATGCCAAGGCGGTCATCTTCGATGAACCGACGGCCTCGCTGACCGACGCCGAAAAGGTCGTGCTTTTCGATGTGATATCCGACCTTCAGGCGGATGGTGTGGGGATCATTTATATCTCCCACCGGATGGAGGAGATCTTCAAGATAACCGACAGGATCACTGTCCTGCGGGACGGACAGTATCAAGGGACGGTCGAAACCCGGACGGCGAACGATGAATCCGTCACCCAGATGATGATCGGCCGCAAGCTTGACCTCAGCCGCAATGTCTCGCACCACAAGATGGGGGACATCGCGCTCGAAGTCCGTGGCCTGAGTTGCGGCAAGAACTTTACGGATATCAGCTTTCATGTCCGCCGCGGCGAGGTTCTGGGGTTCTACGGCCTTGTCGGGGCCGGTCGGACGGAAACCGCCGAAACGCTGTTCGGCCTGCGCGACCCCTCTGCGGGGGAAATCCGGCTGGACGGTGAATCCGTTCGGATCGGATCGCCCGCTGATGCCATTGCGCGCGGCATCTCTCTGGTGCCCGAGGATCGCAAGGGTCAGGGCCTTGTTCTGGGCATGAACTGCCGGGACAACATGACCCTGCCGCAGGTCGACAGGATGAGGTCCGGTCCCTTCATCACCCAAGGCACGGAGATCGAGATCTTCGACAAGTACAAGGATCAGCTGGATATCCGGACACCGGGCTGGAGACAGCAGGTCGGCAATCTGTCGGGCGGGAACCAGCAGAAGATCGTCATCGGCAAGTGGCTGTCCATGCACCCCACAGTGCTGATCGTGGACGAACCGACCCGTGGCATCGATGTCGGCAGCAAATCGGAAATCCACAAGCTGCTGCGGTCACTTGCGGCACAGGGCTACGCGGTCATCGTCATCAGCTCGGAGATGCCGGAAGTGCTTCATGTCGCGGACAGGATTGTCGCGATGTACTCGGGCCGGATCATGCGCACCTTCACCTCGGACGAGGTGACCGAGGACAACCTGATCCAGGCTATTTCGGGGATCAAAGCCGAAGCCGCAGCCTGATGCACGTTGGGTTCGCGGGTCTGGGGCGGATGGGCGCGGAAATGGCGCGCAACATCGCCGGTGCCGGTTTCCACCTGACTCTGTGGAACCGGTCCAGCGACAAGGCAGCGACCCTTGCGGCGGAATTGGGATGCGCGGTCGCGGACACCCCACGCGCTTTGGCCCAGACTTGCGACGTGGTCGTCACGATGCTGTCCGACGACGCAAGCTCCGACGCCGTCCATCTGGGCGAAAACGGCCTGTTTGCAGGCAAGCGTGCGCGGTATTTCATCGAGATGGGCACCATGAGTCCGTCCCACATCGCGGCACTTGCCGCCGCATCCCCTGCAGGCACCACCGTCATCGACGCCCCGGTTTCGGGCGCGACAAGGGCCGCCGCAGATGCGCAGTTGATGATCATGGCGGGCTGCACAGAAGCGGTCGCAAAGCCCCTCATGTCGCTATTCGACGCGATGGGCCGCAAGACGATCTGCCTTGGCCAGACCGGGGCGGGGTCGGTCATGAAGCTGGCGGTCAATTCGCTGATCCACGGGATCAACCAGACCTTGTCAGAGGCGATGACGCTGGCCGAGGCTGCGGGCATCGGTCCCGAGACCGCCTTTGACGTGATCGAAGCCAGTCCCGCCTGCGCGCCGATGCTGACCTACCGCAGGCCTCTTTACCTTGATGAAGCCGCGCATGACGTGACCTTTACCGTCGCCCTTGCCCGCAAGGACATGGAAGTCACGGCAGCGCTGGCGCGCGGCCTTGGCACCGCGATGCCGCAAGGACAGGTGACGCTCGACATCCTCAAACGCGCCGAAGCGCAGGGCTATGCCGCCCGCGACATGGCCGCGATCCTTGATTTCATACGAAAGGCAAATCCATGAAAGCAGCCCTTTTTGTCGGTGGATGGGAGGGCCACAGGCCCACGGACTTCAGCGACTGGTATGCCGCACTGCTGCGCGAGACCGGGTTCGAGGTCGACATCTACGACACGCTTGATTCTCTTGCGACGCCCGATGCCTTGCGCGACGTCGATCTGATTACCCCGATATGGTCCTCGGCCCGGTCCGGTCACCAAGAGGAATTCGGCAATATGACCAAGGCGCAGGAAGACGGCCTGTTGCAGTTGGTCGGCAACGGCTGCGGCCTTGCGGGCTGGCACGGACACATGGGCGACGCCTTTCGTGACCGCCCGACCTATCACTTCCTGATCGGTGGGCAGTTCGTCGCCCATCCACCCGGCTGGCCCGACAACCTGCAACCCGAGGAAGACTACATCGACTACGATGTGACGATCTGCAAACCCCACGATCCGATCGTTCAGGGCATAAGCAGTTTCCGCCTGCGGTCCGAGCAATACTACATGCTGGTCGACCCCTCGAACGAGGTGCTGGCCACCACGACCTTTTCGGGCGACCATCTGTGGTGGATCGAAGGAACCGTGATCCCCGTCGTTTGGAAACGTCGCTGGGACAAGGGCCGCGTCTTTTATTGCTCGATCGGCCACGAGTTGCGCGACCTTGAGACGCCGCAGGTGACCGAAATCATGCGCAGGGGGGCTGTCTGGGCCGCCAAGGGCAAGGGTCTCGCCACGGGATGACCGTCACACGACCAGTCGGTGACGCTACATGAAAAGGCGGTAGGCCCCCCAGCCCAGCAACAGGACGGCGGGGACCGCCGGCAAAAGCTTGCGCTTTGGAATATCGAGCCTGGTGATGCGATCACCGATCAGTTGCGACAGGATCGCCAGACCGAAATAGCGCATGCCCCGGCTGGCAGCGATGGCCGCAAAGAAAACGATGAAGTTGCCACCGATCGCGCCTGCGCTCAGTGTCGCCAACTGCATCGGGGCGGGCGAAAATGACACCAGAAACACCGTCCAGAACAGCCCGCGGCCTTCAAGATCCTGTGTCATTTCGGTGAAATCCCGCGTCAGACCCAACCATTCAATGGCGGGAAGGACGACGGGGTCTCTCAGCCAAAGGCCGATGACATAGAAAAGAGTCGCACCCGCAAGGCAACCAGCCAGAATCCAGAAAGCGATCGTCAGGGATCTTTTGGGATGCCCGATCATCAGAGGTGCGACCAGCATTTCAAGAGGGATCGGCACGACTGTGCTTTCCGCAAAGGAAATTGCGGCCAGACCGGTTTTGTGGCGGGCCAGACGGGCGGTCCAGCCCTCGAAGCCGTCGTCGGCGTCCGTTGCCGGATCAGTGGTATCTGGTGTGTTCATCAAAGCCTCAACATCAGCCACCAGACAAGGGTTCCACGGTAAATCAAGTTCAGCGATGTGGCGTATGCCGTCGGGAAGACAACGCATATCTCCTATTGCACTAAGCCTCGACGCGATTTATTGAATACGTATGCAAATTTGCCTGAATTCCATTTTCAGGCACGGGAAAACTCATGTCAGGAACCGATCATGCACCACTCCGACGCTCTGCCGAAAGGCGTGACCCAGCTGCGCGCACCTGCCCGAAGTGCCGCAACCGATACCCATGAGGTAGAGGATCTGGTGAGCGAAATTCTCTCGGACGTGCAAAAGCGCGGGGACGCGGCCGTCGCGGATTATGCCCGCCGCTTCGACAAAAGCGACCTTGCGGTCTTCGAGGTGACCGAAGCCGAGCGTGACACCGCCGTGGCGGACCTCGACCCGCAGACCCGCGAGGACACGGCCTTTGCCATCGCCAATGTGCGCCGCTTTGCCCAAGCCCAGCTTGCCACCATGCTGCCGCTCGAGACCGAGGCACTGCCGGGCGTGCATATGGGGCACAGGGTGATCCCGCTTGAAACAGTCGGCTGCTATGTGCCGGGTGGACGCTATCCGCTTTTGTCGGCGCCGGTCATGACGATCGTTCCGGCCAAGGTCACCGGTGTGGACAATGTGGTGGCCTGCCTGCCCCCGAACGCCCATCCGGCAATGATCGCGGGTTGCCACTTGGCAGGTGCCGACCGCATCTTCCGCATCGGGGGTGCGCAGGCGATTGCAGCGATGGCATATGGCACACAAACGGTGCCCCGCGTCGACAAGATCGTGGGCCCGGGCAATGCCTTCGTAAACGAGGCGAAGCGGCAGGTCTTTGGCCCCGTTGGGATCGACCAGCTTGCCGGTCCGTCCGAAATCTACGTTCTGGCCGACCACACCGGCGACGCCGAGATGATCGCGACCGACCTTCTGGCGCAGGCCGAGCACGACATTCGCACCCGCGTCGGCCTGATCACCACCGATGCCAAACTGGCCAAGGCGGTCGAGGCGGAAGTCACCCGTCAGCTGACCGAGCTTGCCACGGCGGAAACGGCAGCGCAGGCGTGGCGCGACTACGGTGAGATCGCGGTCTGCGACACGACCGAAACGATGATCGCCTACTCCGACCTGATCGCCGCCGAACATCTGCAGGTGCATACCGAGGACCCGCACGGTTTTGCGAAGCGTCTGCGAAACTACGGCTCGCTGTTCATCGGGGAATTGGCAAGCGTGGTGTATTCCGACAAGTGCTCTGGCACCAACCACACGCTGCCGACAATGGCGGCGGGGCGCTATACCGGCGGGCTTTGGGTCGGGGCCTACGTCAAGATCGCGACACACCAATGGCTGACGCCCGAAGGTGTCAGTACGGTCGCCCCGCCTGCCGTCCGGCAAAGCACCAGCGAAGGTCTCGACGGGCACCGCAGGGCGGCCCAACTGCGGCTGGATCGGATGCAGGCAAAGTGACTGGCTGACGGGTCAGGCGATCGGGGGCCGCTGCACCGCGTGATCGGTGGCGGCCTCGAAGGCCGCGCCGACCCGCAGGATATCTGCCTCCGCGCCGTGGCGACCGACAATCTGCAGACCGACGGGCAAGCCATCGACAAAGCCCATGGGAACGGACAGCGCTGGATGCCCCGTGACGTTGAACGGCAGTGTCCGCATCGGGGTCCAGACGGCGCGGCCTTCCGCAAAGTCCGAGACCGGCGGCGCGGGTGTGAGGGTCGTGGCCATGACGATGAGGTCACAGCGGTCGAAGACGCGGTCGATCTCGCCCTTCAACCGCGCTCCGACCGAACGGGCAAGGGCCACGTCCTCCCCCGTCAGCGCCGCACCGGCGATGATGCTTTGGTAGGCCATCCGCCCCATCCCGCCGCCTGCCCCGGCGATGTTGCCTGCGTATGTCTCCAGCATTTCGGCATGGATGATGACGGCCCCGGCGGCTTCCATCAGTGCGATATCCGGCAGGGTGACAAGGGCGATGCCTGCGCCCTCCAACGACAGGGTCGCCACCGCGTCGTCGAGCAGGTCGCACACCCCTCGCGATGCGCCCTCTGCTTCGTTCCAGTCCCGCGCATAGCCGATCCGGACACCGGCAAGACCGCGTGTGAAGTCGCGGGGCGCAGTCCCTGACAATACCGCAAAGACCTGCGCCACATCCTGCACGGTGCGGGCCAGCGCACCAAGGTGGTCAAGCGAGGGTGCCAGCGGTTGCACGCCATCCATGGGAACAGCGTCGAAGGTGGGTTTCAGACCGACGATGCCACAATAGGCTGCGGGGCTGCGGACCGACCCGCCGGTATCCGTGCCCAGGGCGACCGGGGCCATGCCCGACGCCACCGCCGCCGCCGACCCCGAAGATGACCCCCCCGTGATATGGTCGATGTTCCAAGGGTTGCGTGCGGGCGGATAGGCGCCGTCAATCGACGGCCCGACGATGGCCAGATCGTAGGTCGCGACCATGCCCAGCGGCACGGCACCGGCATCAAGCATGCGCTGGACCGCCGTGGCCGTCCGCCCCGCGATGCGGCCTGCGTTGTCTTTCGCACCGAATGTGACGGTCGCCCCCGCGACGTCGATCAAGTCCTTGACGGCAAAGGGGATGCCCTGCAGCGCCCCCCGATCGCTGCCTGCGGCGAAATCCGCGTCGGCCCGCGCCGCTGCTGCCAAGGCGCGATCGGCATCAGGCTGCACGAAGGCCCTGATCGCGGGATTGCGCCGGTCGATCATATCGAGATATGCGCGGGTCAAAGCCTTGGCCGTCAAGCTGCCGTCTCGTATCGCGGCACCTGCGTCAGTGATGGACAGCTCAGTCAGTGGCACAATCGCGTTGCTGTGAAAGGTGTCAGCCTTTGGCATCGGTCACTGACGCTGCGCGCTGTTTTTCGGCATCCCGCAAGAGAACGCAACAGCCGTCCAGAAACGACGCGATGGCAAAGGCGGCGTCTCGGTCCGGTTTTGCGGGTGTGGACCCGAATGTGTGCAGAGCCAAATCAAACTCTGCCGTGGTCAGCGGTGGTTTCGCCGTTGCGGTCATGTCCGCGCCTTTTCAAAGGCCGCCCAAGCTGCCTCGAACGCCGCAAAATCGAAGCCCTCGGCACGGGCAGGATCAAGGACCAACTTTTCAGTCTGTTGCATCTTGATGATTGCTTCGCCCAAAACCGGAAAAACGTCTGTTGGAATGACAAGAGCCCCATGCCTGTCCGCATGGACAAGATCACCCGGTGCCACGCGCAAGCCAAAGATCGTGACCTCTGTTCCAACTTCACGGACGTGGACGAAACCGTGACTCGGCCCGACCGATCCTGCGATCACGGGGAAATCCGGTGCCATGTCGCCCAGATCGCGCATCACGCCGTTGGTCAGCGCGCCCGACAACCCAAAGCCCTTGTGGATGGTGGTGTTCACTTCGCCCCAGTAGGCGCCGATGGCATGGGGAAAATCGACATCCTCGACCACGGCGACAGAGGGCTGGGGCGCTTCGGCCATCGCGCGGTAGTAGGCCATGCGCCGGTTGCGGATGACATCCGGGTCTTCGGTGGGTGGTTCTATGGCGGCGATCCTGGCCGTGACGGCAAAGCCCACCACGGCGCGGCCGGTATCCGAGGCCAGCATCGTGCCACGGGTGAAAGCGTCAAAGCCGCGCTTGCCCTGCGCGACCTCGATCGCGTTGCAGACCGTGGGCGTGTCGACGCCTTGCAGCAGTGACAGAAGATCAGGATCGACCATCATGGATCACCCTTTCCATGTCGGACCAGCCGCGTCGTCCGTCGCCTTGATGCGGAACAGCGAGGCTTCACCCGTCATCGACGGCTCCAACGCATGGTCAAGGCCTTCGGGCACCGAGGCCGTATCACCGGGGTTGAGGACGGCCGATCCACCGTTCCAGGTCAGTTTCCAGTATCCGCGCATCGGCATCAGCACGCAGGGTTTGGCGTGGCTGTGCATTTGCGCGGGCGCAGAGCCCCGCGTCAGGAAATCCACCTCGAACCCCGGGCGGTCGGGCAGCAAGCCGTCCTTGCCGATCACCGTGACGGGCGTCTTTTCCCCCATCGCCATCATGTCCCGGTAGCGGGCGACGTGGCGCGGGATCACCTCTGCGGCGGTTGGTTCGGGATACGCCGCAAGCTCGGTCTCGGTAAGGGTCGGCATCGGCGCGACGCCTTCGGGCAGGGACTGACCCTTTTTTGTATCGTAAAGCTTGCCGTTCTCGCCCAGTACAAGGCCGTGGTCGGCTGCGTCTTCGATCACTTGCGGCGCCCAGATCACGCCGCCACCGGCATCGTCACCACCCAGAACGGCCATGATCATCCCGTAATCGGTGCCGATATTCTCAAAGCCCCGGAAGATGCCCGTGGGGATGTTGATGATGTCGCCCTCTTCCAGCACGACCTCGCCCGCGTCACCCCAACAGCCCCAGAAGAACCGCCAACGGCCCGACAGCACGAAGAAGACCTCGGCGGTGCGATGCGAGTGCAGCGAGTTGCGGCATTTGGGCGGTTGACCCGCAGCGCCGATGTTGAAGCCGTGCGGCAGGGCGATATGCACATGCTGATCGGGGCTTTCGGACACGCCGCCGCCGATGATGGTGAAATTTTCCTTCTGGTTCGATCCCGGCGTATGGGCGTCGATAAAGGCGGTCTTGCAGGGCTGCAATTCGCCGTAGCGGACGATGCGCGCCTCCATCTGTGCGGGCGTGATTGCGGCGCTGCGGCTGCGCTCTGCGAGGTCGGTGGTCATCTGATGCTCCTTGAGGTCATCGTTTGGTGGCTTGGCGAGGCGTCAGCCAGCGCCGTGAAGGTGGATTTGTTTCCAGATCGCGACGTCGTCCCAGAGGCTGAATTCACGCCGCAGCCCTGCACCGTCAGCCCCGAAAGGTCCGAATTCGGCGTGGGTGATGCCCATGACATGCACCTCGGCACCCGTGGGTGGGCCGAAACGTCCGTGTCCGGAATGGGTGCCGGTCAGCGACCAGCGCACGGCAGCGCGGGGCGACATCATCGGATCATCGCGGCCGATGACATGATGAATCTCGAATTCTGCCGTCGGGAAAGAAGACCGCAGACGCATCCAGCTTGTTTCGGCAAAACCGTGGCTCCACCCGCCCGTGGCGCCGGGATGCTCTGTCCTGACGGCACGGTCGTAGAGCGCTGGAACGACGGCGAAGTCCTTGCGCATGATCCGCGTCAGGATATCCGCCAGCCGCGCGCCCCACGGATCGTCGTTGCCGCGTCCGGTGTAGGGCCCCTGCACATCATCGCGGGGGTGGAAGGGGCGTGTCGCACTGCCCGGCCCACCCTCGTTCGCGATCTGCATCTGCGCAAAGTCCGACGGATCGAAACCCAGCTGACGGGCGATACCGCCCACGTCGCGGATCAGCCATTCGTCGTCGACGACGTTGTTGCGGGCGGCGCAATCAGCGATGGTGCGCACCTCGAACCGCCGACCCGTCGGAGGTCCGAAGGCCCCGTGGCCGCTGTGGGTGCCGTTGGTCACGATGCGGTGCGACGACAGAAACCCGTCGTCGTCATTGCCGGACCAGATCACGTCTTCGGCCAGCAACTGACGGTCGGGAAACTCGGCCAGCGTCGCCATCGTGCCGTCGATCACGCCCGCGTTCCCGATGACAAGGCCCGATGGAAAACGCATCGGGATCTCGGGGCCGTAATAGCTGTTCAGGGTCGCGAGGCCGCGATCCTCCCAGATTTCCCTGGTGATACCCACGATGTAGTCGGGAAGATCGGCGAACTTCGGATCGAAGCCTTTCATGGCGCTTCCTCGGTCGGGTGGGTAGAGCTGCGTTTGACAAGATGACCGGACAACACGTGCTTGCGCGGCGTCACGGCGTCATTGTCGATCCGCTCCAACAGGGTTTCGACAGTCCGCGCGACCATTGCGTTCAGGGGCTGGCGAAAGCTGGTCAGGTCGTAGGCGTCCCATGCGGCGATGGGCACGTCATCGAAGGCGGCGACTGCCACATCGCCCGGCACGTCCAGTCCCAGCTTGCCGCGCAGCACGTCCATCACGGCAAAGGCCATGTGGTCGTTGCAGACGAATACAGCATCGGCACGATCCTTGCCTGCAAACATCTCCAGCGCCGCCGCGCGCGCCTTTTCGCGCTGAAAATCCCCGACGCCGCGAAAGGCCAGCGTGGCCCCCGCCTCGTCCAGCCCTTTCCTGAAACCCGCCTCGCGGTCGATCTGGGTGGATGCACCTTCGAAGCCGGCGATATAGCCGATACGCGCAGCACCGCCCGCGACAAGGTGATGCGCGATCTGGCGCCCGCCTTCGACGTTGTCCGAAATTACGCTGGCCAGTCTCGGGTCGGGCTGGGTGCGGTTGAACAGGACGACCGGGATGCCCAGATCGTCGCAGCGCCCCGCCAGCACGGACGACATCGACACCGAAGCCAGCACGATGCCGTCCACTTGGTAATCGAGGATTTCCTGCATTACCGACTGCACGTCACCCGTCGTCTGCGAGGCCATGAACACAAGAACGTGGTAGCCCTGCTTTTGCAGTTCCACCGACAGCCGCTCGACCGCCAACGGGTAGAAGTAATTGTCGAGGTAGGCGACCACGAGGCCGATGATCCGGCTTTTGCCGGTGATCATGGCACGGGCCAAGATGTTCGGGCGGTAGCCCAGTTCGGCGGCGGCCAGCTTTACCTTGTCCACCGTCCGCTTGGACGCAGATCCCCCCGGCGTGAAGACGCGGCTGACAGCAGACTGGCTCACGCCGGCAAGGCGGGCCACGTCCAGAGATGTCACCTTATCCATACGGTCAATTGCCATCAGTCAGCCGTCCAGCCGCCGTCGATCATCAGGGCGGTCCCCGTGACGAGAGCCGACGCATCCGACGCAAGATAGACGATACCGCCCATGATATCCTCGACCTTGCCCACGCGGCCCAGCTTGATCATGCCTTCGATCCAGGCAAGGCGGTCCGGGTCCTGCAGGCTGACCTCGACCAGCGGCGTGCGGATGAAGGTCGGGCACAGCGTATTGATGCGGATGCCATGCCGGCCCCATTCGATCGCCATCGTCTTGACCATGCCTTCCAGCGCGTGTTTCGAGGCGCAGTAGACCGCGCGGTCGACGCCCCCCACGTGGCCCATCTGACTGGAGATATGGATGATCGACCCCGCGAGCCCCGCGTCGCGCATCCGGCGCGCGGCATGGGTCGACAGGAAGTAGGCACCGCGCAGATTGACGCCCATCACTGCGTCGAAATCCGCAGGCGTGGTGTCCAGCGCCGGAGAGTGTCGGGCCATCCCCGCCGAATTCACCACCACGTCGAAGGGGCCCTGCCCGTCCAGCGCTGCCGCCATGCCGTCCACATCCGCGACGTCAAGTTCCAGCGCTTCGACCGCGTAGCCGTCTGCCGCCATCGCCTCTACCGCTTCGGCCAGACGGTCGCGCCCGCGTGCTGCGCAAACGATATGGGCGCCCTGGTCGGCCAAAGCCACCGCAGCCCCCAGCCCGATGCCCGAGGAGGCCCCCGTCACCAGCGCCCGCTTGCCATCGAGCCGTGTCGTCGGGGGTTTCGGCAGCTTCATCTGTTGGTCTCCGTCCGCACGTTATTCCGCCGCCTCTGTGTAGGGTGCGGCGGTACCGTAGGCGATATTTCCGCCACCATAACGGCGCACGCGGATGTTGCACTGTTCTGCGTGCCCCACAAAACCTTCGAGCATGCACAACCGCGATCCGTAGGCACCGACGGTCGCAGATGCCTCGTCCGAGGTGATCCTCTGGTAGCTGTGGGTCTTGAGAAACTTGCCGACCCAAAGCCCGCCGGTGTAGCGGCCCGCCTTCTTCGTCGGCAGCGTATGGTTGGTGCCGATGACCTTGTCCCCGTTGGCGACATTGGTGCGCGCCCCCAGAAACAGCGCGCCATAGCTGTGCATCTTGTCCAGATACCAGTCGTCACGGTCGGTCATCACCTGCACATGCTCTGACGCGATGTCGTTGGCTGTGGCCAGCATCTCGTCGTGAGTGTCGCAGAGGATCACCTCACCATAGTCCTGCCAGCTTGTGCGAGCAGTATCGGCGGTGGGCAGGATGTCCAGCAGGCGGTCGATCTCGGCCAGCGTGCCTTCGGCCAGCTTGCGCGAATTGGTCACCAGAACGGCGGGTGAATTGTAGCCATGCTCGGCCTGACCCAGAAGGTCGGTCGCGCAGAGTTCCGCATCGACGGTGTCATCGGCGATCACCATCGTCTCGGTCGGGCCTGCGAAAAGGTCGATGCCCACGCGTCCGTAAAGCTGGCGCTTGGCCTCGGCCACGAAGGCGTTGCCGGGCCCCACCAGCATATGCACGGGGTCGAGCGTTTCGGTACCCAGCGCCATGGCACCCACCGCCTGAATACCGCCAAGGCACAGGATCTCATGCGCGCCGCCCAGATGCATGGCGGCAACAATGGCGGGATGCGGCGCGCCCTTGACCGGCGGGGCCGCCGCCACGATGCGCGGCACACCGGCCACGGCAGCGGTCAGCACCGACATATGGGCGGACGCCACCATCGGGAACTTGCCCCCCGGCACGTAGCAGCCGACCGACTGCACGGGAATATTGCGATGGCCCAGAACCACACCGGGCAGCGTTTCGACCTCGATGTCGGTCATCGACGCACGCTGTGCTTGCGCGAAGGTGCGGATCTGGTCCTGCGCAAAGCGGATATCGGCCATGTCGCGATCCGAGACTTTGGACATGGCGGCCTCGATCTCTGACGGTGTCAGGCGAAAGGCGTCGGGCGTGTAGCCGTCGAACTTTTCCGACAGCTCGCGCACGGCGGCATCGCCACGGGCCTCGATGTCGGCCAGCGCGGTTTCGACGATCCCGCGGACCTTGGCGTCGTCTTCGGCGCGCTCGGATTCGGGCTTGCCATGCTTAAGGTGCGTGATCGTCATATCGTTGTCTCCTTCGAGTGCGGCGGTGTGCGTTCGCCATTGTCGTAGTTTTCCCAGCCTTCACCGTCGAAGACATCGCGCCCCAGCTGCGCCAGAACGCTCGCGAAATCGACCGAAACCCAGTTGTCCTTGATCCGGCCGTCCTCGACCTGCCAGAAGTCCATGTAGGGGATCGTCACCCGCTGGCCTGTCGCGGGGATGCCCATGAAAGTGCCGGAATGGGTGCTTTCGATATGGCCGAAGCAGGACGCCCAGTTGCCTTCGCAGACGAACCGCTGCGTGTGGTAGGTCCGGTCGGTAAAGGCCGCACGCAGCGGCAGTTGCCAGTTGGCGCGGAAGGCCGCCAGCCCGTCCTTGGTGCCGCAGCCCCGATTGCCGTACCAGTGGAAATCCTCGTGGAAATGCGCGGCCATGTCGTTTGAATTGTCGCCCAGCGCCTGTTCCATCCGCTGGATCACCTGCCGGGTGGCTTCGGCCTGTTCTTCGTGGCTCATGTTCATCGCGGGATGACCTTTCCGGTGTCTGCGTCGAACAGGTGGCAGATGGCGGCGGGCACGCTGCCCTCGACCATCTGGCCCGTGTCAGCGCGGTAATCCTTGGCTGTCTTGATCGAGACCAGCGCATCGCCCAACCGCCACGTGATCATCGAGGCTTCGCCCAAAAGCTCGACCGCATAGACCGGGGCTGCGATCTGACCGTCCGCAGGCACGATTTCCGCATCCTCGGCGCGAAAGCCCAGCGTCACCGGTCCGTCGCGACCCGCAAGCCCTGTCACGGTAATCCCTTCGCCCTTGAAGGTTCCCCCCATCAGCGTGCCGTCGATGAGGTTCATCGCCGGGCTTCCGATGAAGGACGCGACGAAAGTATTGGCAGGATTGTCGTAGATTTCGGTGGGTGTGCCGACCTGCTGGATTTCACCCGCGTTCATGACCACGACGCGGTCGGCCAGCGTCATCGCCTCGATCTGGTCGTGGGTGACGTAGACGGTTGTGGTCTTGAGCTTGCTTTGCAGGTTCTTGATCTGTGCACGTGTCGACACGCGCAGCTTGGCGTCAAGGTTCGACAGGGGTTCGTCCATCAGGAACACGGTCGGCTTGCGCACGATGGCGCGGCCCAGCGCCACCCGCTGCCGCTGCCCACCCGAAAGCTCGGCGGGACGGCGGTGCATGAACTCTTCCAGCTCGACCATGCGAACGGCGGTCATCACCATTTCCTCGTGCTTGTCCTTGGGCACCTTGCGCACCCGCAACGGGAAGCGGATGTTTTCGTAAACCGTCAGGTTCGGGTAAAGACCGTAGGACTGGAACACCATCGAGATGTCGCGGTCCTTGGGTTCAAGATTGTTGACCATGCGGTCACCCAGCCAGATTTCGCCGCTGGTCACCTCCTCCAGCCCCGCGATCATCCGCATCGTAGTCGATTTTCCGCAGCCTGACGGGCCAAGCAGAACCAGAAACTCCTGATCCGCGATTTCAAGGTCGAAGTCCTTGACCCCGATGAAGGTGCCAAAACGCTTGTTGATGTTCTTGAGGTGCAGTCGGGCCATTGGATCAGCCTTTCACGGCGCCGGCGGTCAACCCGCTGACGATCTGGCGTTGGAAGAAAAGGACGAGAACGAAAAGCGGCGCGATGGCCGAGACGACGGCGGCGACGGCATACATGACCTTGCCCTCGGCTTGGGTTGATCCGAGGAAGCTGGAAATCTTGGGCACCATCGTCTGGTTTTCCTGCGTCAGCAGCATCGAGGTGACCGTAAAGTCGTTATAGGCCAGCAGGAAGGAAAACAGCCCCGTGGTCACAACCCCCGGCCACATGACGGGAATGACCGCCAGACGGAACGCCTGAAACCGGGTGCAGCCGTCGACCATGGCGCTTTCGTCAAGGTCCTTGGGGATCGACAGGAAAAAGCTGTGCAGCATCCACAGCGTGAACGGCTGGTTGATCGCGACCAGCACTATGATCGTCGTGGGCAGATAACCCCAGATCCCAAGCTCGAAGAAGGGCAGCAGATAGCCCGAAGCAAGGGTGACATGCGGCATGGCGCGGAAGATCAGCGCGGCGATCAGGATCCAGAAGGTATAGCGGAAACCCGACCGCGCCAGCGCATAGCCCCCCAAAGTCCCAAGGGTCAGCGAGATGACGACGACGCTGAGCGTGACAATCGCCGTGTTGATGACGGCTTTCCAGAACTCCTGCTCGATCCACGCGCCGTCGTAGCCCCCGCCGGTGAAGGGCGACCCCGTCTGGCGGATCGTCTGCGTTCCCGTGATGGCATTGGTCCAGTCAGACCGCGAAAAGAAATCGGGTTCTACCTTGAACGACCCCCAGGTCGTCCAGACGAAAGGAAAGGCTGCCGCGATCAGCCAGATCACGATGAAGGCAATGGACAGCGCCAGCAGAGGCAGCGGCTTTGCGTTTGCGGAACGGGCCATGAACGCTCCTCCTCAGGCTTTGCGGTTGAAATCACGCCACGTGCGGACCAGCACTGGCATCAGCAGAATGATCACACCAATCGTCGTCAGGACGGACGTGGCGGCGGCAGAGGCGAACAGCGGCGTATCCGAGCCGCGCAGGTCGGAATAGATCAGATAGGACAGCGAGGTCGCATTCGCCTCGGCCGAGAACCCGACGATCGGCTCGAAGACGCGGAAGTTGTCCATCAGTTGCATCAGGGCGATGAACGTCGCCAGCGGCAGCAGGTAGGGAATGGTAACGAAGCGGACCCTTTCCCAGCGGCTTGCCCCGTCGACCATCGCAGATTCCATCGTGTCGCGCGGCACCCCCTGCAATCCTGCGTAGAAGACGACGAAGGCAAAGGGTGCCGAATGCCAGACGCCATAGACGAACAGGGTGATCCAGGTCAGCGTGGGCGAGGCCTTGAGCGACAGTGAGGGGTCGTTGAAAAGCACCTGAAGCGCCGAGCCGATGATGCCGCGGCTGTCGATCATCCAGTAAAGCACCAGGGACCCGATCAGGGGCGTCACGATCATCGGCAGAAGCGAAAAGAAGATCACCGGCCCCTTTATCAATCCCGGAAGGCCGTTGACGCCCAGCGCAATGAAAAACCCCAGCACGATCACGCAGGGGGTGACGATGAACGTATAGGCCAGCGTGAAGATCAGCGCCTTGTAGAAGGGCAAGTTCATCACCTGACCGATGAAATCGCCCCAGGTTTCTGTCCGGTCCCAGATCTCTCCGATCCGTTCAAAGGCAAGGTGACCCGAGTTAAAGTATGTGCCCAGCCCGTTGAAGCGCCCCGCAGGCTGTTGCGAGCGCATCTCTTCCATCGCCTGCGCATCCACGCGCCGTTCTACGGTGCAGCCGAAAGGCCCACAGTTCTCGACCTCGACCATAACCTGCTCGTGTTCGATGAACAGCGACTGATAGATAACCGAGGCAATCGGCAGCGCCACGAAAAGCAACATCACCACAAGCGACGGCAAGATAAAGGCGAGGAACGTCTTGTGTGGCATGACGCGTGTTCCCTGTGATCACGGTTCCGGTCGTCCCTGCCTTCAGATGGCAGGCGGCAAGGTCAGGCAGGTCGCGCAGGGCGTCTGCACGGCGGGGGTGATCTTGTCATGGCGGACGTGGGACAGGGTGGCGCGGGGGCCGCCCTGTCCGCATATTTCGGCTTATTGGATGAAGCCGGCTTCGGTCGCAGCCGTTGTATAGGCGGCGACAGTATCTTCCAAAGCCTTTTCGGCACTTTCCTGACCTTGCAGGAACTCGGCCAGGTTATCGCCCAGCGCTGTGTGCAACATGCCCATGTAGGGGGTCATGGGATAAGGGCGTGCCCCGGCCTGCACATTGGCAAAAACACCTTCGGATGCAGGTGTCGGCGTGTAGCCATCCACCAGCCACGCCGCGAGAGCGGCGGTTTCGGGATCGGCCACCAGTTCGGGCGACAGCGCATGCATCATGGCCTGAAAGGACGCGGCCGCATCCTCGTCCGAGATGTTCTTGGCCATCGCGAAGCCGTCCCACCAAAGTGTCGTGGCGGGAATGTCGTTGCCGCCCCATGACGGCATTGCAGCGACGCCTGTCTGCGCCGCGATTTCGGGTGCCGCGCCATTTGGGTCGATGAAGGCTGCCGTGCGGCTGCCCCAGCCGGTCTTCAGCGCGACTTCCTCGGCCTCCCAGTAGGGCAGAGCCTCGTTGGAGTCGTAGGTCATGAAATCGCGGCCCATCTGATCGGCCAGCGCCTTCATCATCTCAAGTGCCGCAATGCCGGCTTCGTTGTTGATCGCGGGAATCGCGGTGCCGGGTTCGAAGAAATCCTGACCCGACCCCATGTACATGTTCACGAATTCCTCGCCAAGATCCCAGCCCGGCTTGAAGCTGGCATAGACAGGCGTTTCCATGACACCCGCATCCGCCAGCGCTTGCGACGCCGCGATCAGGTCTTCGTAGGTTTCGGGCACCGCAATGCCGTTCTCCTCCAGCAGATCGGCGCGATAATGCAGCATCTGGCTGTTCGCCATGAAGGCGATGGCCATGATCTGACCGTCGATGCGCACCAGTTGGCTGTCCATCAATCCATCACCGTATTCGGCGACCAGATCGTCCAGCGGGCGCGCAAGCCCTGCGTTCAGCAACGGCACAAGCGATCCGTTGGCGACCACGGCGACGGTATAGGCCGCCGGGTCGGTCGTCAGTGCCGCGACCTGGATATCCTTGTGCTCGGTCGTTTCGTTGGACGTCACCTCGACGGTATCGGACGCGCAGTCGGCCGCGCGGCTGACGACAGCGCTGAGGGCCTGAAAATCGTTTGCAAGAATGCGGACAGAGCCTTCGCCCTCGATCGCGCACTGAGCGCTGGCCGTGCCGCCAAGGCCGATCAGGGCAGCGGTGGCCGCGGTGGTCAGGAGCATCTTCGTCATGGGGGTCCTCACTGTGGATGTTGGCCTGCGGCCCCGAGAGCGCCGCGTGCAATTGTTGGTAAAGTCACGCAGTTCCGAATTTCTTGTGACCCGGATGCCAAACGTTGAAGTTGACGCTAGGCAAGGTTGAATACCTTTGCAAGAATTTTCTCTGTGACAACGTTTTGATCTGCGGCAAATCGAAGCGATGGATACTTGCAGCAATTTTTAGCTTGCACGGATAGCAATCCCGGCTTCCCACGGGCAAGTAATGATTGCAATCGTATGCAAATCTGTCAGGCTTCCATCACCGATAGACCTCAAGTGCCCGACAGGAGACGTCATGACAGCCCCCGCAGACGACACCCCGAAACACACGACCGCAACCGGCAAAACGTCGAAAGCCACTGCCCCGTCGGGCGATCCGGTGCTTCAGCCCGAGAGGCTCGATTTCACCCGCATGGTGCCGACGGACAGGGCGCAGGCGCAACCCATGCAGGGGTTCGATCCCGTCTATACCGACATCGTGGATTACATCATCCGCTGCACCCACAGGATATGGGATGAACGCGATGTCGGGCTGATCTACACGCACTATACGCATAACTGCGTGGTCTATTCCTCGTCCGGCACGGTCTACAACCGCGAGGACGTGGTGCAGAACACGATCCAGCGGCTTTGCATGCTGCCCGAGCGGCGCGGCATGGCGACCCACGTCATCTGGGGCGGTGACGATCAGCAGGGTTTCTATACCTCGCATCTTGTCACCGGAACCGGGCGGCACACCCAGCCGGGCGCTTGGGGCAAGCCGACGGGCCGCAGCTTTGTCGCGCGCACCATCGCCGACTGCATGATCTTCGAGAACATGATCTACCGCGAATGGCTGGTCGTGGATTCAATGACCCAGATCCAGCAGATCGGTCTGGACGTGCAGGCCTATGCGACCGACATGGCGAAAAGCTATTTCGACAAGGGGCTGCTGGCGATCGACATCGGCGAAACCCGACGGCTTATCGGCCAATACCCCCCCGAGGCCGAGGCCGACACGTCAATCGCGACCAACGATATCGAGCGCGAAACGCTGGAGTGGCTGCACGAGGTTCATAACAAGCGGATGTTCGGCAAGATCAAGGATGTCTACGCCCCCACCGTGCAGTGGCACGGACCCTTGATGAAGGAACTCTATGGCACAGCCTCGGTCATGCACCAGACCATCGGGCTTTACGGCTCGGTCCCCGACGGCGCCTTCATGCCGCAACATATCTGTTCGGTCACCTCGGACGAGGGCGGCACCAAGGTCGCCGTACGCTGGCTGATCGAAGGCCACCATCTGGGCTGGGGTATCCTTGGTTCGCTCGGCGCACCCACTGGCAAGCGGGTGCAGGTCATGGGGATGAGCCATTTCCACTACAAGAACGGCAAGATCGTGGACGAATGGACGAACTACGACGAACTTTCGATCCTGATGCAGGTCAAACTGGCCCAGATGGGCGACATGGACAGCGCCGTTCTGACCGAAGACTGAGCCGCGACAGGTTCCGATCAAGTCCGTCGCGACAACGGCGGGTCCCGTTTTAGCGTCCCGCGCGGGCGGGACACCCTGCCGCGTTGAATGTTCATCAGGTTGCATCAGGTTCAGACTGCAACAATCGAAGAAACACCTGATGACAGACTGGATCGCGACCCGCGCCGAGGTCGATAAAATTCTGGTGGCCTTCACGCCGCGCATGGGACGGCGCTACGCCAACGGGCGCAACACCGATCATGGACCGGGCGCGCACAAGGCCGTATCGACCCTGTCACCCTATATCCGGCGCAGGCTTGTCCTGGAATCCGAGGCCGTCGCGGCCGCCCTTGCCGCGCATGGCCCCGAGAATGCCGAGAAATTCGTGCAAGAGGTAATCTGGCGCGGCTACTTCAAGGGCTGGCTGGAACACCGACCACAGGTCTGGGACATGTATCGCACCGGACTGCAGGCCGATCTGGCCGGACTTGACCGCGACCGTCTCCTGCGCCGTGATCTGGACAGGGCCATGTCGGGCCGGACGGGGCTGGACTGTTTCGACGCCTGGGCCGGGGAACTGGTGGACACCGGCTATCTGCACAATCACGCACGAATGTGGTTTGCCTCGATCTGGATTTTCACGCTTGGGCTGCCCTGGCGGCTGGGGGCGGATTTCTTCTTGCGCCACCTGCTCGATGGGGATGCCGCGTCGAATACGCTGGGCTGGCGCTGGGCGGCGGGCCTGCACACGCGGGGCAAACCCTATCCGGCTGACCCGCAGAACATCGCTACATTCACGGCAGGACGGTTCACCCCGCGACCGGCCGATCTGGCCGAGGTCACGCAGGGTCTGGAGGCGACCGAACCCGATGGCCTGCCCCCTGTGCAGCCCCTGCGCGCGCTCATCCCGCCGCAAGCGGATACCCCCACCGCCCTGTTAATCACGGACGAAGATTGCCGGGTCGAAGATTTCGATCTTGCTGCCCTGGACATACGGTCAGCCGCCACGCTGCGCGCCAGCCATCTGCGATCCAGCCTGCCGGTGTCCGGGATGGTAAAGCTGTTCGAGGACGCAGCACTTGAGGACGCAGCCCAGCGGACGGGCATCAGCGCCGTGTCACTGACGGCAGACGATCCGGCGGGTCTGGCCAAGTGGGCGGCGGATGCAGGGGCCCACCAGATCGTCACCCCCTACGTAACCCAAGGTCCCCTGCGCGACTGGCTGGATGAGGCTGCGCCATCGCTTGCTGCAGCGGATATCGCCCTTTGCGAATGGCGACGCGACTGGGACAGCGCGATCTGGCCCCACGCCACCGCCGGCTTTTTCAAGGTCAAGAAGCAGATACCCCACATCATCACGCAGGCATTGCCCGCATGGGGCTGACCGACCCCCGCATCTCCCGGCTGGTAACCTTGGTCCGTGCCGCCCTGCGACCCCCTGCCGGTGTGCGTCGGGTGGCCCTTGCGCTTGTGTTCGGGCTTTTGTGCCATTCGCTTTTCGCACTTGGCGTGCTGGCGATGGTCGTGGCGACGTTCTTTGGACTGAGCGAAAGCCTTGGCACCGTGCCCTGGCCCTGGGCCGCCCTGACCAATGCCGCGCTGGTCGTGCAGTTTCCGCTGGCTCATTCGCTGTTGCTGACAGGTTCCGGCGGCCGTTTTCTGGCCCGACTGGTGCCCGGACCACACGGAGGAACGCTGGCCACCACCACCTATGCCATCATCGCTTCGGTCCAGCTTCTGGCCCTGTTCGCGCTTTGGACACCCTCGGGGGTTGTCTGGTGGCGGGCCGAAGGTGTCCTGTTCTGGGCTGTCACGACTGCCTATGCCGCAAGCTGGCTGATCCTGATCAAAGCCAGCTTTGACGCGGGGGCCGAGGTGCAATCGGGTGCCTTGGGCTGGATGTCGCTTCTGGCGCAGATCAGGCCGGTCTTCCCCGACATGCCGACCCAAGGCCTGTTTCGACTGATCCGCCAGCCGATCTACGTGGCCTTTGCGCTGACGCTCTGGACGGTGCCGGTCTGGACACCGGACCAACTGGTGCTGGCGATCAGCTTTACCGTCTACTGCCTTGCGGCACCGCGCCTGAAGGAACGCCGATTTGCCGCACGCTACGGGGACCGGTTTGCCAGATATCGCGCCAAGGTGCCCTACGTCCTGCCCCGCATGCCACACACCAAGGACCACCCTGATGCGCAATGACCTGACAATTTACGATAGCGTGGCCGAACACTGGTGGTCGGATGAGATCCGCTGGGTGCGGACGCTGAAAAACCTTGTGCCGGGACGGCTGGCCTGGTTCGACCGTCACCTCGACTGGCAGGGTTGCGACGTGCTGGATCTGGGTTGTGCCGGGGGCTTCATGGCCGAGGCGCTGGCCAGGCGCGGGGCGCAGATGACGGGGATCGACCCCGCCGCAGATGCAATCCAAGCCGCCCGCGCCCATGCCCGGACAAGTGGCCTGCGCATCGCCTACGATGTCGGCGTGGGCGAGTCCCTGCCCTACGACACCGCAAGCTTCGACGCCGTGGTCTGCGTCGATGTGCTGGAACATGTGGCCGATCTGAACAGGGTTCTGTCCGAGGTGGCACGCACCCTGCGTCCGGGCGGGGTATTCCTGTTCGACACGATCAACCGAAATCCGCTGGCCCGGTTGGCGACGATCACCGTAGCCGAAGACATTCTGCGCCTGTTGCCGCGCGGCACCCATGATCCGGCGATGTTCATCAAACCACGCGAACTGCGGGCAGCGATGCAGGGGGCGGGCTTGTTGCCGGGGGCGTTCACGGGACTTGGGCCGCGCGGGATCAACCGCCGCATGGACCTGACCTTTGGCGCCCTGCCCCTGACCGCCGTCCTTTACATGGGGATCGCGCGGAAACCCGACCCTTTGCCGGAGGCAGTCACATGACCGAAATGCCGCGCGAGAACGTCCAGTCCTACCCACGCCCCCCGGCGCTGCAGCCCGTGCCGCAGCGGATCACCGTACGGCTTGGCGGTGCCATCATCGCCGACACGACCCGCGCGTTGCGGGTGTTGGAGACCCACCACGCACCGACCTATTACCTGCCGGTCGAGGATATCCACGCAACGCTTCGCCCGGTTCAGGGCAGCAGCTTTTGCGAATGGAAAGGGGCGGCCCGCTATTTTGACGTCGTCTCGGGGTTCGCGACGGCACCCCGTGCCGCCTGGGCCTATGACAGTCCCACTGCCCACTTCGCGTCACTGGCGGGGCACGTGGCGCTCTACGCCGGCCTGATGGACGAGGCCCGGGTCGGCGACCTGCGCGTCATCCCCCAACCGGGGGACTTTTATGGCGGCTGGGTGACGCCCAATCTGGACGGACGGATCAAGGGCGCGCCCGGAACCCGACACTGGTAAAGTCTCTTTTCCTGTGGACTGATACGACCTTGCCGGATCACCGCGGCCTGATCCGCCTGCTCCTGCGGCGACCCGGTGCGATGGTCGGTCGGTTTGCAGGCACCCGTTCGCGCCAGAACACATAAAGTCCCGACGCAAGAATGATCGCGATACCGACCCACGTCCAAAGGTCGGGGAAGTCCCCGAAGACCAGATAACCGGCCGCCGTGGCGCCGATGATCTCGAGATACTGGAACGGGGCAAGCGTGCCGGCCTCGGCCCTGCGGAAGGCCTCGGCGATCAGGATGAAGCTGCCGGCAGCGAAGACCCCGGCACCCAGAATGGCAGCCCATCCGGCAGGCGACAGGCTGCCGAAGGACGGACTGACGGAACCGCTCCAGGACAGGACACCGAATAATCCGGCCATGCCAAGACAGGCATAGAAGGTCGCGCCACACTGAACTGTCAGGGCTGACCTGACCTGCGATGCGCGGCGCAGGACGATCATGTTCAGCGCATAGGCAAGGGCGGCCAGAAGCGGCAAAAGGGCCGCTACACCGAAGCCGCCACCGGGCCGGATCACGATCAACGCGCCGACCAGCCCGATACCGACCGCCACCATGCGGCGCGGCCCGACCTTTTCACCCAGCAGCGGACCGACAAGGGCCGTCAGGATCAGGGGCTCGACGAAAAAGATGGCGATGGCCGTGGCGATCGGCATGACCGAGAAGGCCCAGATCAGGGACGTCAACGTGACCATCACCAATGCACCCGACAGGGCGATGACGGGCGAGAACATCGCCCCCTTCAACCGGTGCCGCAGCAACAGGGCCGCAGGCACGAAAAATAGCCCCTGCGCGATCAGTCGCGCAAAGGTCACCTCTATCGGATGCAGGATTCCGGTCAGATATTTGGCGAAGGTATCCCCGATCGGAAGCATCAACATGGCGACGGCCATCAGGATCATGCCAAGCTTGGTTTCCGAAACGCCGTGCGTCGACTGCTGCTGCGGGCTGGTTTTTACTGTCATGCGTCGCCTCATACCTTTGGGGCCGCCGGTGCGGCGGGCAGAGGTCCGGGCGTTCAGGACATCTTTCGATCTGTGGTGTGCTGCAGCTTGTCATGCGACGCCATCGCATGCTGCCGTCGGCCCGCCCATAGTAGGTCAGTGACGGGTTGGTCAACCACAGGGACAGGCTCAGAACCGCTGGGCGATCAGCCGGTCCTGAAAGGTGTCGATCTCAGCGCTGTTCTTCATGTCGTGGTAGCGAACCAGAAAGAACCTGTGCGACATCGGCATCTCGAATGGAACGGGGGCGATCAGCGTGCCGGTCTCCAGACACTGTCTGGCAAAGCTGCGGCTGATGATTGCAGAGCCATGCCCCGCCGCGAGAATCTGCAATGCAATCAGCGAGGAATCCGCCTTCATCCAGTGCACGGGGACCGGCAGATCAAGCCCGTACTCGTCCGAAGATGTGGATCAAGAACCCCAGCCGCCATCCGAACCCAACACCGCGTGCCTGCGTTGGCACACTGACACCACACACACGGGCGCTGGCCGATCCGCCCCGCCAAAGGAGAAACGACATGATGACACTGGACAAATTCTATATCGACGGGGACTGGGTAACACCGCGATCGACCCAGACGATGCCGATCCTGTCCCCGGCCACCAACCGACAGGTCGGCACGGTCACGATGGGAAACGCAGCGGACGTGGACATTGCCGTTCAGGCCGCCAAACGCGCCTTCGAAACGTTTTCCATGACGACCAAGGCCGACCGCCTTGCGCTGTTGCGCCGTCTGGCCGAAGTGACGCGGACGCGGATGGATGACCTGGCCCATGCGATCACCACCGAGGTGGGCGCGCCCGCGACCATGTCGCGCGAGGTGCAGGCTGACGCGGGTATCGGCCATCTGGAAGCCTTCATCGACGCGCTGGACGCGCTGGCCGAAGAAGAAACGCTGCCGAACGGCGACATCCTCAGCCGCGAGCCGATCGGTGTCTGCGGGCTGATCACGCCCTGGAACTGGCCGATCAACCAGATCGCTCTCAAGGTGATCCCTGCGCTGGCTGCCGGGGCGACCTGCGTGCTCAAGCCGTCGGAACATACGCCGTTGTCGGCGCAGGTCTATGCCGAGATCGTGCATGAGGCGGGGTATCCGGCGGGGGTGTTCAACCTTGTGCAGGGCGACGGCCCCACCGTGGGGGCCGCACTGTCGCGTCACCCGGATGTGGCGATGATGTCCTTCACCGGCTCGACACGCGGCGGATGCGCCGTGTCGCACCACGCTGCCGACGACTTCAAGCGGGTGACACTGGAGCTGGGCGGAAAATCCCCGAACCTGATCTTTGCCGATGCCGATCTCGACGCCCGCGTGGCCGAGGGTGTGGCGGGCTGCTTCTACAATACCGGCCAGTCCTGCGATGCCCCGACCCGCATGCTGGTTGAACGCAGCGTCTATCCTCGCGTGCTGGAACTGGCCAAGGCCGCTGCCGAGGCGCAAAAAGCAGGAGACCCCGAGCAGGAGGGCGACCATCTGGGGCCGCTGTTCGACCAGATCCAGTATGACAGGGTGCAGACCCTGATCGGCAAGGGGATCGACGAAGACGCGCAGCTGCTGACCGGCGGGCTGGGCCGTCCCGACGACCTGCCTGAAAAGCTGCGATCAGGCTGGTTCGTGCGCCCGACGATCTTTTCCGATGTCACCGCCGGCATGGAGATCTGGCGCGAGGAAATCTTTGGTCCGGTGCTGGTCATCACCCCCTTCGACACCGAGGAGGAAGCGATCAGGATGGCCAATGATACCCCATACGGTCTGGCGGCCTATGTCCAGACCGGCAGCGAAGATCGCGCCCGCAGGGTTGCACGCCGTTTGCGGGCGGGCAGCATCCACATCAACGGACGGGATGCGGATTACGGATCGCCCTTTGGCGGCTTCAAGCACTCCGGAAACGGACGCGAGGGCGGGCTCTACGGTCTTGAGGACTACATGGAGATCAAGGTGCGTCCACCCTTCGCGGCCTGAGTGGCTGCAAATAGCTCATGCAAACAATGACACGGCGCGGAGTGATCCGCGCCGTTTCGGGTTTTCAGTGGCTTCACCGGTTCAGGCGCGCGCCTGCGCATCCTCTGCCACGGTCTCGCCGGTGTATCCCTGCTTGGCCAGCACCCGGTAGGTGCTGCGCAGCGCCCCGCGGTCGGTATAACACCCGCGCAGATGGCGGCTGCCGCTGTCGGCCACATAGCCTTCCCGCCCGTGCACGATCCGGTGGTTCTTATGACCGTAGTCAATACCGATGCGCACGACGTATCTGCCGCCAGCTTTCCGTCAGGCGTTTCGCGTCGTCAGAATGCGATGGGCAGGATGCCGGAGCTAACAGCGACGGCTGATCAA
>Ga0307930_1000132_pt1 | contig 54639 bp, 65 predicted proteins | sample OrgLakmetageno46_FD_203161 | JGI IMG/M metagenome (GOLD analysis project Ga0307930, IMG submission 203161) | Saline water microbial communities from Organic Lake, Antarctica - #46 | ecosystem: Environmental > Aquatic > Non-marine Saline and Alkaline > Saline | place: Antarctica: Organic Lake...
CACCAGCTTTTGGGTTGAAGTTGTCGAAGGTTGTGGCGTTGCATCCAACGGAATGGCTTCTGAAGCTGGAGGCGATGGCGCAGTCGAACCAACTTCCTTCGTTTCGTCACCGCTCGGTCGCACGAATGCAATGGTCACTGGCCTTGGAAGATCGAGCAACAACGCAAAGACGTCGTCTGTTGTGCAGCCCTCACGCAACGGGCTCGGGTGGTAGGGCTCCACTGCGCTCGCCGGCGAGGATCCTACTCCGAAGATGACGTCACCTTTTTGGAGGCCTTTTTCGCGGGCTGGACCTTCGGCGCGCGTCACTACATGCCCTCGGCGCAGGCTGCTGCTGCTGCTGCTCGAAGGAGGCGCTCTTCCGTCAGACCCAGCAGCAGCAGCACTTGAGGTGGTGCTAGCAGCAGGAGAAGCAGGGAGAGGCAAGTAGTCAAAGTACATCCCAATGGCGCCGCGGCCGAATTCGAGTTGAAAGTAGTGCCCCGTGATGCTATTGTGGTCTACCACCTTGTTGCCGTCGCCGCTGCTGCCCTCTGAGGGTAACGTATCCTTGTTTGTCGTTGAGCCTGCGAGGCTACTATCGGTAGGAGCAGCACTGAGCTTGAAGTCGTCTTCCGGTGGGCTCGCGTGCGCAGCAGCAGCAGTGACCATTTCGTGCGACACCATGGGGGAACGATCGATTGTGGGGGTGCCGGCGGGGGTGGTTTCCGCAGAGCCTCGGTTCAACTGTGCCGCCAAGCGCATCACGTCCTCCGACCCGGCTGCCGCCTGAGCTGCTGCGGTCACCGCAGCCCATTCCTCTGACGCGGCGGCGGTTGCGGCGGCCATTGCGGCTGCTGCCAACTCGTCGTCGTCGTCGTCGATATCGTCGCGGCTTGACGACGACGGGCCTGTTGCACCGCCGCCCAATGGCCGCGCATGAAGAGCGCGATTGTTGGCATTGTTGTTATTGACGCTGCTGTTGAAGTGATGGTCGTCGTCGTCGCGGGAGTCGCGGCGGTCCAAAGAGGACGAATCGGCAGGTCGCACCGAGCTCAAATCCCTCAGGGACTCTTCCGAGACCCGCCCCGCCATCAGGGCCGATTGAGGGGGTGGCCGCCGCGACTGCCGCCCCAGCATCCCATGCCGCACGCGCGCACGGTTGTCGTCGTCGTCGTCGTCGTTGTTGTCATCGTCGTCGTCAACGTCGACGTCAATCACGTAGGTGTCGTTGGCGTAGTTGTTGGCTGACCCCGGCCGAGAAGAAGTGCCACTGTTGGGGCTGGGGTGGTCCGCGTAGTGGCCACTCCCGTATGCCGTCGGCCCGTATGTCCCAGCAGCTGCAGCTGAGGACCCCCCTCCATTCACGCTTCCCGCCGGCGAAGGAGCGCGGCTCGACTGCAAGCTCGCCCGGCCAGCCAACTGCTGCAAGCTGAAGAAAGGCGGCAGGGATTTGGCCGGCGAGGGGGACGGCGACCTCGACTCGCCCCCACCCTGTAAGCTGTTGGCCGAAGAATCGAAGCCTTTCTGCCGGGTAGAGTCGCCGCTGTACGGAGCGTCTTCCTCTGTGTGACGATTCTTCCTTGAAGCAGGGTCATAGGGAGCAGCAGAACCGCCGCCGACGCTTCTTTGTCCTCCCTCGTAGCTGTGCAGACTGCCACTGTAAGGGCTGGGCGTGTTGCGCGACGGCGGAAGTTGGTCATTGCCCACCATGGGGGGCGCACCGTCGCCCGCGCGCACTCTTGACGGTGCACTCAAAGCCCGGTGCCCACTGCTGCTGCTGCTGTGCTCTTTTTCCCGGCTCCGGCTGCTCCGGTAGCTCTCCGACGACCGGTACGCGGGCACGGGATCACGCAGCAGCGGCTGTTGTTGGGAGTCTGGCAGCTCAAACGAGGTGCGACCCAGATGGCTTTGCCGCAAGTCTTCGTCCAGCTCTTCGAGAAGCTCGCTGCCCCGCACGGCGCGGGCCACGAGTTGCTGGTTCATTTCTTGCAGGCGCTGAGTCACCTGAATTAAGACGTGATATACGTAGGAGCAATGATATGCGAAGGAGGATGTCGTACTTCACCTGTCTTCTCTAACACTTCTTCTATCAACCTAATCTTCCCTCTCTAGTTTCTTATGTAAGTAATGTAGAAAAAGACAGTAACTATCGGAACAACAAAGGCGTTTAGATATAATCCCAATGCGCGCGCGCCAATATTTCTCATGTAGTATGTATAGTGCTTCTTCGTACCTTGGACGTTTTTGCGCGCTGCACTTCAAGCGCGCGGTGGAGCTCGGTGACTTCGGCGGCAGAGGCTGACAGTTCCGCGCGCGTTTGGGCCCACTCGTGCTCGAGCACGCGCACCCGTTCCTCGGAGGTTTCTGCGTCGTGCAGCGCCTGTTGCCGCGCCCTCTGCGCGTTCTCGAGTTGCAGCTCGAGTGCGGTGACTTCTTTCCGCCTGCGAAACTCCAAGTGGCTCAAAGCTTGATTGGCCACTTGCTGCCGTTCTTCCGCCTGTGAGTACATGAGAATAGCATTGTCATTGGTACAAACACGGATGAGAAAAAGAAGAAGATGCAGGCAAAGTAAGAGCAGGCTGAAATATATACGGCCAACAAAAGTAACTCATTTGTATGCGAATAAGAGGCACAATTCTTCAGGTCCTCAAAAAATACTACTACAATATTACCTGCTCGAGCTTCCGCTGCTGGGCGTGCTTCGCCAGCACGGCTAAGGCTGCTCGCTTGGTGCCGGCCGCGGTTTTCTCCTCCAGCGTTTCTTGCAAGTCCGACACTTGCCGGTGGGCGCCCTGGAGCATGCTCTTCAAACTGCGCGCAGTCTCCTCGTGCTTGACAGCTGCGGCTGCCATCTCCGACTGCGCTTGTTCCACTTCGCCCGCCGCCACTCGAAGCTCTTCGTCATGAGAAGCTTTCAGAGCCGCTAGCTCGGCGGCGGCGTCCCGGCTGGCCTCCACTCTCTCGGCTTCGAGGGTGTAAATGCGGTTGTTGAGGCGGTTCACGTCCCGGCGGGCGTCGTCCCGGTCGCCAAGCGCCTGGCTCAGGGCCGCTGACGTCACTTCCTGCGCGTTGGCAGCGCTCTCCAGCCTAGCTTCCGCGTCGCGCTGCTGTTCGAGAGCCTGGCCTTGGGCCGTGGCCAGCGCGTACTGCGCCGTTTCCAGGTCCTGCTCCAAGCTCTCCACTTGGCTCTTGAGAAGTGCTGCCGCCTCCTTGTGCTTCGACGCGTCTTGTTCGTAGTACTGCGCATTCGCGCGGATCGTGTCCGCCTCCCGGGCTGCGGCCTTCTCCACCTGCTGCACGCACCGTAAGGCCTCTTCCGACGCCACGGCTGCATCGTCGCGGGCTTTCACCAGCCGCTGCTGCTCTTCCGCTAAGTCTAGCTTGAGGGCGTGCAACTGCTTGGCGGCCTCAGTGGCATCGCTGCGCCGCGCTGCGTGCGCCGCATCCAACTGAGCCTTGAGGTTTTGCACTTCTTCGCGCTGAGTAGCGTTGGTCTGACGCGTGGCCAAAGCACTGGCCTTGTCCTGGGCAGCGGTGGCGGCCTCTGCCCTCGCGCGCTGCGTGGCCGCTTTCGACGCTTCTAACTCGGCTGAGAGGGCGCGCTGACTGCTCAGCAGCTCCGCATTGGTCAGCTCCAGAGCCCTTAGGTCTTGCTTGGTTTCGTCCACTTGGTCCGCCAAATTGATCCGTTGGGATTCGCTGCGCCGCAGAGCGTCCCTGTACCCGCTGGCTTCGGAATGGGCAGTCGCGAGCTGAGCTTGGGTTTCGGCGTGGGTGGTCTGCGATAAACACGCACGATGATGACGACGATGATGATAATGATGATTTTGGTGGCAGCGGTAAGAAATCAATGATGCATACAAACACAAAGAAACAAGAGTGGGAGAATCAAATGAAAAACTTCAAATCAGCGTTTAGAAAAAAAACTCTTTGGTTCAATCAGAATATAATCTATATCAGAAACAAAAATCATTACCTTCAACGCCTCGTGCTCAGCCCTCTGTTCGTCTCGCTCCGACGCCACTTCGCGCAGCTCCGCCTCCAAGGCCCCCACCGCATCCTCGGCGGCGCGTTGCTTCTCGCGCAAGCCCTCCAGCTCTTCTTTTAGCTTTGCGGAATCGCGGACTTCAGCTTCTTTGCCAGCCAACGTCGCGTGGGCGGACCGTAAACCGGCGCGCAATTCTTTCAGCTCGTCGCGGCTAGCACCAAGGTGGCGCTTTTCGTCCACCAGTTCCGACTCCAGCTCGCTCAACTGCCGCTCCAATGCTTGGCGCTCATCATATGCCTGGCGCAATGGGCACAAAGAAAGACGTGATTCAAGAACGTAAAACAAAGACAAAGAAAGGACGAAAGAGAGAGAGAAAAAGGAGGATGCTCAAAAATAAATATATTCTTAGGCCGATTATTTCAACTTTTTTTCAGAACATTTACAAAACAAAGAGAAGGAAAAGACCTGGGTGTCCCGTGCTGCGAGTTCTTGCTTGGCGCGTTGGAGTTGAGAAGCGGCGTCCCGCTGGACCCGCTGCAATGCCATTTCGTGCTGCAGCTGCTGGGCCTCCAGGGTGCGGGACTGCTCGGCGAGGGCGTTGGTGACCGCTTCGTCGATCTGAGACGCCACCTGTCCATAGCACATGCACACAAACATATAACATTAGAGGAGACGAAAGCGCATGTGAGGGGTGGGGGGGACTCGAAAAGAAAAGAAGGCAAAAACAGATGATTCAGCAGCTGCAAAGAAAAGGCACTTTAAGCAGAATGCACCGCATACCTGGATCTCCAGTGCATGCATGTCGTTAGCATGGCGTGCAGATAAGGCATCCAACTCAAACCTTTGAAAAAATACGGGCACGTGAAGAAAGCGTTACGTGGAAATGATTCACAGGCTGAGCAAGTATCTCTCGACACGCGCAGCTGTCGCCACAATAGCATAACTTGTGGTGACACAACCCAAAAAAACTCGCAGAAGAAACCTCCATCTATTGAGGAAAGCCCACAAATCTCGACAAGCTAGGATTTCAAGTTCATCCACGGTACAAATCACATGCAGCAGAAAGAACACATAGATGTATCCACAAACCGGGTTCTTGCTTCGGCGGCTTCCTTCGCCGCGGCATCCCGTCGGCTGCTGGCTTCGGCCTTGCTCAGCTCGGCTCTCAATGAACCAATCAGCGACCGTGCGTCACCGAACAGGGACACCACCCGGCCTTCGTACTCGGAGATGGCGTTCTGAAGTACAGAGAGTGTTTTTTTCGGAGGCAGCACAAACACACACAGCGTGACACAGTAAGGGAAAGTAGTCGTATATCCAATCAGGGTTGAGCATCTTTCGAAAAAGAAGAAAAAATACAAAAAAAAACTGCTTGAAGAATGCACCTCCGTAGAGTCGCGCCCGTTTCTGTGCGCAAGGGCGGGGATTTCACTGCCACTGGCAAGACTGGACGCCGAGGCGGCTGCGAGCTCGGCTGCTAGCGTGGCTTCGATCAGCTGAGCGCGTTCCATGGCCCGCTGAGTGCTGGTGGTGGTGGGAGATGACGACGACGACGACGACGACAACGAAGGTGAGCCCGTGTTGTTCCCTCGGTCAGGAGAACCCAAAGCCGCAGAAGGCCTCGAATAATAGGTGGCACGGTCAAGATGACTGCTACTGCTGCTGCTCGAAGACGGCCCTCCTCGCCCGCTTCTTTCTCCTCCGGCGGTACTATGAAGGCTCCTTTCTTCGCTGCGCGAGGTTCGCTTCGATTCTTTCGACGCAAAGGGCGCGCTCGCACTGCCGCTGCCACCGCTGCTGTAGCTGCTTACTGTGGTGCGCCCTTGCATGGGCATTTCTTGGACTCGTTTCGCCGACTGGGAGCGCCCTTTGGGGACTGACGGCGGTGGGCGCCTCGGTGAGTTTCCGGTCTTGCCAATTGCACTGCCACTGCCGCTCGTGCTGCTGCTGCTGTGGTGGTGGTGGTGGTGGTCTTCCGTCGGCGGCGGCGAATTGGAGCTCTTGAGGTGGTTTGCCCACGCCGGCGCCGGCCGGGGAGACGTGCGCCCGCCAGCGCTGGGCGGTGGGCTCAGGCTGCTCCGCCCTGTGCTGCTATTGCTGCTGTTGTTGCTGCGGCTAGGAGGGTCGTACGAGGCGTGCTGCGGCACGGGCAGCCGCTCTTCGGACCGGTACTCGCCTCGGGCTGGTGGGGCGCCTCGTGCTCGCTCTCGGCTTTCGCTTCGGCTCTCGCTTCGGCGCTCGCTGCTCTTGAGGGATCGTGCCGCACCACCACCACTGCCACCTCCGTCAGCACCAAAAGACGGAGGATTGAGCAGAGGGCCCCTGCGTTCGCGCGACTCAGAACGACGTTCGAGAGACTGCCGTTCCAGAGACTGGCGCTCGAGGGAAGCGCGTTGGCTGCTGTCGGAGCGGCCGATCGAGGCTCCGCGGTGCGGTGACTGCGACGACCGAGTTGGAGGCGGCAGATAGCGCTGCCCGTAGTAGCCACCAGGACCACTACTCTGGTACAACTCAGCTTCTTCGTCACCCTCTTCGCCTTCTCGGCGACGGTCTAGGTCGTCTTGAGTCCTGCCACCATTTTGACGGCCGCCTCCCTCAAAATCAAGCTCTTCTTCCTCGTCTTCGTCTTCATCTTCGTCTTCTTCTTCCTCGTGGTCAGGGCCCATGTGACCAGAAGCCACCGCGGCAAACTCCTCTGCGTCCTCCACGTCCTCGCCGTACCTATAGCAGCAAGTGTGTGGGTGCCCAGTGTTAAGAGAGGTGTGAGGAAAGGTTCGCAAGAAAGAGAAATAAACACACAAGCGACTGCATATCAAAGCCTCGTAAAATTAATGTTAAACGAGAAGAACAAAAGGCTGATTAAACTAATGGCCACCAATAAAAGTGCAGAGGGAGTACGTGTGTGTACGTGCAAACGTACTCGTCTGACTCCTCGTCTTCATCATCGTCATCGTCGGATGACCCTGGTTCGGCACGCCCTGTCTCATTTGGTTCTCCTCTTTCTTCCTCGTAGTCTTCCTCGTTGCTTGCAGTTTCCCGCGCTGCTTCTCTTGCGGCAACTTCTTCCGCATGGTCAATGAGTTCCATGGCAGTCATTTCCTCGCGCCCCAGGCTCTGTCCCGTGACCAACAGTGACGTCACCTCCACCTACAATTCAAGCACCATTACACACATGTATGGCAAATGATAAAGCACAAAAAGAAAATGGCGTGAAAAGCACCGAGAAAAAAAAGGGAAAGACACAAAATTACCGGACGGTAATTTAATAAAGAGACCAACAACCAAGAGCTAGGAGCACAACTCTTCACACCTCTTCCGAGCCGCGCGCGCGATTCACGGCCGCCATGTTCGCTTCGCGCCGGCGAGATTCCAGCGGTCGCCTCTCCTCCATCGCCCGCAAGTCATCTGGGCTGATGCCTCTTGACCTCGCGTCCCGGTCCCGGCGCAACAGCGCTTCGGTGCGCAAGGACTCGCGGTCCGATCGGCTGGAGAGCACGTCCATGAGGGCTTTGGTGGACCTTGCAAGGCCACACGAGAAGTGGATGATAGAAAGTCGAAGCAGAAGAAGTAAAAGGTTGAGATTGAGAAAAGACAGGAACAAGGGAAAAAAAATCCGAATACACATGATATGGACGATTGTATAGAAGCAAATATTACCGCAGAATGCCAAATATACAGATCAAGCTAGCTCTAGCCTGTCTACCAACCTTCATTCACGCACCTTGCTTCAACTTCGGCGGCTTCTTGAGAGGACAGCGAGTTCAACAGCTCGTCTCGAGGCTTCTTCTCCCGCGAGCCTGACCTCGACCGCATACTCGTGGCGTTGTCGTTGCTCTTCAGAGAACTGCTCCGCGAGTAGCTCCGTTTTCCTTCCTCGTAAGCTTCCTCCGGATGAGTGTTGTGGTTTGCACTGGCATGAGTTGGGTAAAGAGCGCTGCTGCTGCTTCCTCCTTTGCGGTGGTGGTAGCGCCAGCTCGCTGTGGTTGATGAAGGAGGCTGTTGCGAGGATCGATCCAAGGACACTGCACGTTGACTGAGGCCAAGCTTAGCCGCTGTGGCGGCTGAGGAGGAGGAGGAGGCAGCGGCAGCAGCTTCTTCCTTTTGCCACGGGAGGACAGAGGAGCGCTCCTGAAGCATAAAGGTAGAGAAACGAAGCAATTCAAGAGCGGGAAATCATCCAGAGATGTTTCTTCATCTAGTTTCTCCTGTACATCGTGCGTGCTATCAACGTCAAAAGAAATAAAGAATTCTCCCACGCAGCGCTACGAAGATAGCTACTCGCACCCCGATCATAGACTCCCCCCCCCTTTTTACCTTGCTGTGCTTGTGGCGAAGTTCGTCCATTTCTGCCGACGACGGCAGCGCCGTGGCTTGCCCATGGTGGCCGCCGAGGGGCTGCGACACGGACCGGCGAGCTGGCGGCAAGCCATTCCGCCGCTGCCCCATCCCTGTAGCACCCCTCTGCTCGCTTTCGGAGTGGCGCGAATAATTCACCCTCTTGTTGTCTTCACCACGCAGCGCTCCCCGCTGAGCAGCCCGGCCTTCGGTGACTTTGCTCCGTTGGCTCGGCGCATCCGCCTTACTGCCACCCCTACCACTACTAGCGGCAGCATTCGCAGCAGCTGTGGCAGCCAGCTCCCTGTCCTTGGTCTTCTTGGCTTTGCGCTTGGCCGCTTCACTGGCATCGTGGGCCGCTCGCTGAGCAGCTTCAGCACGAGCCACCGAACCCGGTGCCTTCCGCTCGAGGGACCGGCCGCGACCAGCATTAGCACCAGCTCCTGTTACAGAGCAGATAGAGCGATGAAATCACCATAAAAACGATGCGAACTTTTCCACTTGAGATATTGTGGGAGTATAGATAGCAGAGAGCTAGTGGAAGGACACTCTATAGCCGTAATTACCTCCGCCGCGGCTGAAACTGCCACCCCGCGGCGGAAACGCAGCTTTCGTGCGGAGCTCCCCTGTATTGGCATCGTACAGGGCGCGGTGCGAAGGAGTGGAGCCGAGGGCGCGCTCGCTGGAACGAGCGCGCACTGCTGCGGCCGCAGCTGCAGCTAGAGCAGCCTCCAGATCGTTCACCGAATGGTTCTAATGGAACAAGAAGGAGGTTGACCGCATAGGCAGCAGAGAAAAAAGAACCAGACCACAAGCACATGCGAGATATTGGTTATCAGGAAGACATTTCAAAATTGGGAGTAGAGATGCATCCAAAAAGAAACACGCAAGCACAGAAGGTGATAAAAGGGCAATATTACAAATACAACGCGTACTTTTGAGGCTTCGTCAATGGACTCATTGAGCGCGCTGTCATCGAGCAGAGACTCATGCTCGGAGGGCAACAACAGGCCATCGTCCATTGAGGCTCGCAAGTTACTGGAGGAAGGGCGCGCAGTTGTCGTTGTAGCCCCTGATGAGGAACCTTCGCCGGTGTACTCGCCCGCAGCTGCGAGCGCACCTTGAAACGTCTCATACGGCGCCTGTTCATTCCCACACACAAAACCAAAGAATTGACGACAGGGCATAGAGCGAAGATCGAAACTACTGGTACACAAGAGGTAAAAATGAGAAACATGCAACCACACCTGCTCCAGAAATTTCGGCGGAGCAGGCGCCTTGAACTCTGGCGGTCTCCCCATCGACGCAGACCGAGGCTTGTTCTTTTGCTGCGCCCCGCGCCGCGCGATGCGGTTGGCCGGGTGTTCGAAAGGAGGCAAGGGCAGGGTGGCCTCGGCGGCCGAATGCGCGATTGCAGTAGGAGACAGGCTGCGCTGGCGATGCGAGGAAGAAGATGATGACATCGGAAGAGGCGGCCAGGGCCCAAAACAGTGCGGGGGCGGCTGCGTTAAAGCGCGGTACGACGGCGGCCTTGGAAAAGTGCGAATCGCTCGACACGCCGCCAAGTGCTGTACAATAATAGTCCAAGGCAAAGGCAAAGAGAAAACGAGGTTGTGAGACGCGAACTTGAGCAGCAGTGAGACGAATGTATCCGTGATGCAAAGTTGCTGGCGGTGAGTGTATATACACACGTACGGGGAACGGATACGCGAGTCAGTTGGACTGTGAACTCTTCTTAATACTGGACTCCCTTACACAACGAACCTCAAGCGTAGCCGCCGCGTGAGGCCTCATCGCAGGAGCCGGCGACAGGCACGCCAACATCAACGTGGTGCAGTCGCCGCCAAAGGCTTTGGCGAGCAAGCGAGACAGCTTGCTCTTGGCAAAGGGCACCTGAAGCAGCAGCAGCAGTTGTTGATGCGGTGTGGTGGTTGTTGGAATATGACAGTAGCATGCATGATATGCATTGACTGAAGGTGAAGGTGAAAGTGAAGGTGAGTGAGTGCATGGAAATACGTGAGTGATCTCGTGGTTCGAATTTGGCGAACTTATTCTGACATTTTGCCTTTATAGCCTAGTACCTGCGCCGTGTGCCGGTATTGGCGCAGCATGCGATCGAGCTGCACGCCACCGCTGCCTCCCTGGCCCTTCGCCTTGGCTTCCTCGTTGACATCAACGTCTTCCAGAGCTGCCTGCGCGGCGGCCTGTGCTTCGGCTTGGGATTCGGCTTCGAGCACCTTCGCGTTTCGTACGAGCGCAGTCAAGCATTCTCCGAGCGCGGCCAAGGAGGCCGTTTGCGCGTAATGGCTCGCTCCGCTTCCAAATCCGAGCGGGTAGCTGCTCCCACCACCACCACCACTGCTGCTGCTGTAGTTGCTCGACGCGTACGACGCTCGAAAGAGGCCCGGCGCATGGTCTGCGTCGAGGCTAGGGCTCGTGTCAAACTCCGATGTGCCCGGCAGAGAAGCCAAGTCGACGAGGGTTAAAGTGCCGTAGGTAGGCTCGCCACCTGGAGATGTTGTCGAATGATGCCGAAAATTTGGTATCGCATACACACACTTAGTGAGGCGGGTGTTTGTATTTCTCTGGAATACTTCGAGTAGGGAAGCATTTTTTATTCCTCTCGCCACACATGCCAATCCAACTCGACACTTTGCCCACCCTTCCTCCTCCTATCCAATCACGAACCTGCAGGGCTGCGCGTTTCGACATGCACGGTCAGAATTGTGTGGCCGCTGTTGCTCCTCTGCGCAAAGCCGCGCGTCAGGAGCAAGTGCCCTTCTTCCGCTCGAGTCAGCGGCTGATGCAGGGACCCTCCGCCCACCACATGCACCCCAAAGGTTTTGTCTTCGCGTACTTCGACCTTTTGATATACACATGGACCCCCAAAGCAAAGAGTGACAGGGTTGAGGAATGATGATGGATATTAAGCGAATTTACCAATGATAAAAATCAATCATCGAAAGCATAATTTTCATGGCTTAGCATCACGAGGAAGCCTTTATTCGCACTATCTTCTCCGCCTCAACATCATTTAGTTCACTCCACTTTGATCGCCTTATAAAAAAAAAATTTTTCATCTGCGGAGCATGTGCTCTTACCGAATCGCTCCATTTCGATGCACCACTCGGCCAGGTAGGCGCTAGCAAGTCCCGCATCCCTTTCTCGCCTACTTCAACCAGCGACATCGACACGCGAAACGGCCGAACGGCCGGCAGTGGTGAGCCTGCTCCTCCTTTAACTCCTCCTCCTGAGGCTGCTGCTGCTGCTGCTGCTGCTGCTTCTGAGGTGGCGCCCTGGCTGTTGTGAGATTCGAGCGCTGCGAAGTCAAGGAGCCTCGAGGTGCCCGCACTGCTGCCTCCCGAGGGCGCTAGTTGGAGCAAGCGGAAGAGTTCGGTGAGGGCGCGCGGCATGAGGCCCTGGTTTTGCTGCTCGCCGAACATGGTGTACGACTTGCCGCCACCTGCGGGGCCGCAGCAAATCGCCGCCGAATTGGCACCGCGAACCACCACGGACTCTACCAGTGGCTAGAACAAGAGAAGGAGATGCAGACAAAACGCGGCAAAGAAAATCATACCGTGAAATAGAGGAATAATTAGCGAAAAGTTTATAAAATTAAGGAGCTCATTAAGTTGTAATCCAAGCCTCATCACATACATCGACGTCAAGCACTATCAAATCAAACACACGAGAAAAAAGAGAAACAGCTTGTTCGCGGTGAGAAATACAACAACCGGAAGGCGTGCAGCGCCACACCTGCAAAGCTTTGAACACATCGTGCTGTGCGTGCGTGGGGCCAAACGCATGGTCCAAGACGTGCGTGTGCGTCACTTCGTTCGTCGTGCCCCCGTACGCACGCTGGGCTGCCCGCCCGCCAGCCACAGCGGCCCGTGCTGACGCCTGCGAGGCCGCAGCTCCCGCGGCAAGGGTAGACATCACGTTGACCGTGAAAGGGGGGCGAACGTGGAGGCAGTAGTCGAGCTCTTCGCTGGCTTGTGGCTTCACCCGGCAGCCCAGCCGCAGCGGCGCCGCGTCGTAGTCGCCCTTTCCGCCAGGTGCAGGCTTGGGTGCCACTGCCGCCGAAGCAGCTGGACTCCATGGCACCTGCACGCCAAAGGTTTCGAAAAATTCAAAGTGACGCAACAGTGTTAGCGGATTGGGATCATTTCGAGTAAAGCTGGGATGAGGGAATTTCAAGTTTGAAGGAGGTAGGGGAAGTAGATACTGGGCGAAGCAGTGTAAGGTTGCGAAGCATTACTGAAAAAGACCTCGTTGGCGGGCTTGGGCTTAGCGCGATCATCAAGATGCTCCTCCCACGCGCCGCCGCCCAGCGTCGACACTGTGTCATCTCGCGACACGCGGACGCTGTAATCACCAGCCTCGTCGTCTACGCCAATATCTTCCTCCATAGATATACCGACCTTATCTACAGAAGATGATACTGGTTAGCAATCTAAACGAAGCTCGCTCTCGTGCCGCAGCCTACGATGCCAGCTCTCAACTGAACGTCCAGGCGGCTAGATCATAGAACTGCTGAACACGACATATCTACGCTGCCTCGAAAAATACAAAAAAAGTCTTGAAAAAAGTACAAATAAAAATGCAAGAAATTTAGTACGCAATCCCCTTCCGGGGGTGATGGAGTGATAAGCACGAACAGGTCATCATCATTTCAAAAAAAATTAGCACGCCACCGCAAGGAAGACACCAGACACATCAAATCTATCAAATCACGGCAACTCTTCGGAGAACATTGTGTGCACAACTTCCCGTCAAATTGACCGCTCAGATTCAACTCGTGAAAACCATCAGCATTGATCATGACTCAATCGCCAGCATCCGTTGTTGATTCGGGCCACTCTCTGAACATTAACTTCGAGAAGGAGGATATTCGCATCGAGAACACTGAGGTAGCAACCCTACAGAGCGATGATGGCAATGCGTGCGATCACGAGATTACGACTGGCCGACACAGGGATTCGAATGCCCAGATTATACCACTTGAAGGAGCATCGTTTTTCAACTCAGGCGTCGAAGCCCGTGCGTCAACCCTGAGAGAAAGACGGCGCACGTGCACCCTCGATGGCCTGGGTGGCTCGCAAAGGAAGACAATTGATTCGAGCAATTCGAACCAGCCTCGGGGTTCAAAGACGGACCACGGACCGAAAAATTGGTCGTGTTCACTCATGGAGCATAAAGTGAAGCTTCGGGCAACTGGAGATGAAGGCGAAGTGTGCGCGGTCATCGACAAGGGCTGGATTCAGGTCCGTCTTGCTTCGGGGCGCAAGGTGAAAACTCGACCGGGCTTGGTAGAAGCCTTAGAAGTTCCAAGCGATGAAGCTGCCGCCACCATTGCGACTTTCGCCAGCAAAACCAAGAGCCTCAGCGGGAGCAGCGGTGCCTCGGCATTGGAGCTACACGAGGTTTCGCGGCGTAGCGCTGCTCCTGCGACGAGGAAGCGGCGCAGCATCAGCGACGAAGACAGCACGGGTACGGAAAGGTACACCCAAGGCGCAGAGAAGATGCGGCGGCAACGGGAAAGAATTTTTGGCGATGATACTGCAGACGAGGGCTCCTCTGGAGAAGCTGGCGTACACTTCGAAGAAAAGTTCAACGAATGCAGCAATCAGGACCAATTCTACCGCAGCCGAGATGAGAGTGAATTTCATAGGAATGGAGGTAGCGCTGACGACCAGTTCTTGGAGCATAAAAGTGAAGATGGCGATGACGAAGAAAGTGGCCGAGGACTTATCGCAGAAAGCTATAAACTCCTGCAGGTATGTACCCTGATAATTCAGAATCGTTACTTTCTTATAACAATTTCTTTTGATTTTATTCGTTCTTCGTGACTACTTCTCGATTCGTTCTAATGTACTCACCGAGCTCAACTTATCCTTCGCATTTATTGATACAGGCCATGCAGCACGTTTATGTGCTTGAGGCGCAAGAGCGCTCGGAGGAGGAATACATGAGGTGCGCCTATGGCGACTATCACCGTGCGTTCGAGGGATGTGATGCTCAAGCATCTTCAGCAAGAGGCTGGCGAGAGGCCAATGGTTGGTAGGTCTGACCAGCGCATCCAAGGAAATGATTTGTCTTACACTCCCGCAAGCCTCCACCTTGAAGCGTTCTAAGGAGGTGGATCAGAATCGGCATGGTTTGAAGGGCCGTGCTCACTGTTTTGTACCGCATTGTAAGATACAAGTGCACACTTAGCTAACGAAAAAAAAAAACACCAAAACACACATTCAGCATAGGTTGACGTAAGTCAGAACGCAAAACCAGAAGCCTGTGGCTGTAGCTTACTCTTTGTAGGGAAGAAAAAACTGGAGCCAGAGGAAATGCCTGTGTTTTTTAGTATAAGGAATGAAGTATAAAGCACTATCTATTATTTAGCCATGTTGCATGGCATGATGTAGCGGGTGTAGCGCTGGAGCTAGGGTCTGGGATCTAGAACCGTTGAATTGAGTATACTTTTAAGCTCCTGTAACTCAAGAAGCGGGTGCGTCGTATTCCAACGCACAAAACCACAGCAAAGAGACCTTTGCACTGTCCTCTCGTTTAATGCGGCCGAGCAGACGACGCCACCGTGATAGCTGCGTTAAAAGTGCTGCGCACCATAGTTCCATTGGGCCCAATCGGGTTATAGGCCCCAGGGCCAGGCATTTCACCTTGAGACGAATTCAGTCCTCCTAAACTGGACCTCCCCGCGCGAGATTGCATCACCCCACTAGTAGAGCGCTGCACGAGGCCGAGAGACCCACCTACTTGTCCAAAAGTCGACGGCACAGGATACGACCCAGGCCCCACCTGAGGGCAAAATCCAAACAATAAACTCTTGAAAATCACGCAGGTGAAGCAAGTAGACAACAATAAGCACGAACTAACACTTTTCTAAACGCACAACACTTGCACTTGTTGCCAGTCCTTTGTATAAACAAAATTCCAACCGCACTGACCATAGCGAGGTCGTCGTCATGTAAACCGCTGCTTCGCCATCGCTCCGAAGAGCGCCCTAAGTCCGCTCCTGCAACTCGCGCGGGGACACCGCTCTGCAAGCAGTAGCTCTTCGGGTTACTCGCCGCGAGCGCCACGGAAGAAGTTGCTAGTGGAGCCGACTCCGTTTCTGTGAGCGGTTCTACAAAAGCATTCCTACTATCGGTAGCACTGCGCCCCTTGCCGCTGCCGCTCTTGACGGTATTTTGGCTCAGAGGGGGCTGAGCGCGGTTGTCTGCTGCCACTCCATGGCCGTGGCCGCCGCCGCTGGCTCCGAGCCGCGCTCGACGCACTAACGCTGGGTCCTGGGCATCGCCCACCTGTGTGTATGTATATATTAGGGTAAGAATAAGGACGAGTAAGAGGGAAAGGGTGAAGATAACGAGAGAGCCATGATAATTCATATTTTGTGCGATTAGAAAAGAACGCAGGGTGGGTGGTGAAGCAAGAGGTTGACAAGAAGTGACAGAGGCACGAGCTACGAGGTGCATATATACACACCACGCCTATTGCAGTGCCCGCGCGGGGCGTAGTTCGGAAGGGTGCTGACAACTTGTTGGCAGCCGCTTGGCCCTGGTGGTCGCTCAAACGAAGCGCGGATCCTTTGAGGAGCCCCGAGCCCGCCGCGCTCTTCATGCTTTTCATGGCCACGCGGGCTGGAGTGGACCGGCGAATGCCCGCGCTGATGCGTGCTGACGACGACGAAGACGATGCCGAAGAAGGCATCGTCGCGCGCGTGCCCATTGGAATGGATCCGTTGAGGAGGCCGAGGTCTCGCTGGGCCATAAGGGCAGCAGCTCGACTACCCAGCTGCAAACTCATCCCACCCCCACCGTGGCTGCTGCTGCTGCTGCTCGCGGCCCCGCGGCTGTGGTGGCTGCTCCTCCTGGCCTGGTGGTTGTTAGCGCTGATTGCTCGCAGCGGCGTGGTTTGGAGCTCGCCTGGGTACGAGGTCGCCGCTAAGCTGTCTTCGTCTTCGCTGCTGAGGAAGTAGGTCGCGGGGCCCGGGCGGCTCGCTTCCAACGGTTTGGTTTCGGCGTTTTTGAACCGAGGCCCACTGGACCCAAAGTCGCGGTTGGCAGTTTGCTGCGATGCCTAGAAATGGGAAGAAACGGCCCCAGAAGAGAAGAGCAATAGCCACATCATTTTGAGATGAAGAAGGAGGGGGAGGCATTAGAGAGGTGGAGTGGAATCTCTTTCGAGCCATTCCCAACACTTCACCACTCCGTAGCTCCAACGAGCAGACACCCTCACCTGTTTGTGTAAAATATCTTGCGCGAGTCCCCCGAGCTCATAACTGCCGGGGCCAGCAGAACTTTGCGGCCTAGGCATGAGCGCGGCTCCTCGGTCAAATGCAGTGGATCCAAAGCCAACCTAGGTACAGGAACAAGCACATGAAAGTACAGAAAAATGAACGAACGCCAAACTACCGAAACAATTTATCCATCTATGCTTCCTCCGATTAATTTTCAATCAGGCACAATTTCATGCACTTTATTTCCTTTGCACTGACCGGTTCATCCGCTAAACGCCGACTCTGCGGGTTGGCACCACTCGGTTGAGACGGAAACACCGAGGTTTTCGGGCTGTAAGCGCCGGGGCCGGGCCGCGCCACCATGCCGTGCTGCTCCGACACGGAAGACCCCATGCTCCGCTGGCTGCTGCTGCCGAAGTTCTGGAGCTGCTCTGGCCACGACCCTTTTGGGATGGCTTTCAGAGTTGAAGTGTGCTCATAGTAGCCCGGCCCCGGGCGCTGCTGTTGCCTGGACGACGAAGAAGAGGAGGGCGAGGAAGGCGATGCAGGGCCTGCTGCCGCCATAGGAGAAGAAGAAGAGCCCTTGTTCGCAGAGGATGCTGATTGGCTGCGGCCCGACGCCAAAAACATGCTAGAAGGTCGGGGTTGGCTGGTGGCTAATCGCTGGTAGTTCGCGTCGTCTTCGGCTTCGGCAGCGGCCATCGACGCCGCAAACCCACCGTTTGCGAAGCCCCCAGCTCCGGGTTTGGGGCCCGGGCGGTGTAAAGTCTCTTTGGGGCCTCCCGGGGGGCCCTGAGGCCGCGGCGCTGACCTGTGTAAACCATCGAGGGGCAGCATAGACAAAAAGGGAGGAATCAAGTCAAATTGATGGATTTGGTGAACAATCAAAATGGTGGAGCCGCCACTTCAAAAAGCAGAATGCATCATGTTGACAAAACCACTGGTATACGCAGCAAGGGAAATGGTCTACTCTAAAGGCGCAGCCTTACGGCGTATGCGATGGCAAGACTAAAACGCACACTTACCGCGTCCAATCCACTGCATGGCCGTTGAGTTTAGGCTGCTCCGCCCTGTAGTCCGATGGCCCCGGCCCATCCCTAAAATTGCCCGAATACCCGGGGGCAGGGCGCACCATCACTAGCTCTCCACTTGTACCCTCCTGAATATGGTCACGACATTGAAGGGCGTCAGCACTGTACAGATGGCAGGTAGTCAAAAAGACATGCGTAAAAAAAACTTGATTATCGCTTTTACCTCGTAGCCGAGGTCTTGACCGCGTCCAGGAATCGACGGCGCACACGGCACACGCATCCACGACACTCCACCGTTGCCGCTGCTAATGCTCGTGCCGGCAGCCCCACTCGCAGGGCCTGCGGCGGGGCGTAGCACGGGCGCCTTGCCCTTGCCCCAGGCCACGCCACCGCCCCGCAAGTCGTAGCTGCCCGGGCCTGGCCCTACAACTGAGCGAGGACGGTGGCCGTCGAACCACGTGCCGTCTACTTCCACCTCACCTTCGTCATTATTCGTGCCAGTAGCAGTAGCATCGTAAGAGGGCCCGCCGCTAGTTGTTCGCACCTTGCCCTTGTGGACCCGAGGTCGATTGGGAGATCCGAGAGAGGAAGCCTGAAAACTGCTTTCCATACTCCCACCCGTCGACGAGACACCCCTTTGAGGTGACTGCGAATAGACATCGGTCGGCAACAAGTCATAAGCGCCTGGTCCCACGGTAACTCCGGTGCCACCTTTGTTTTCCATATCGCTGAAGGTGCGTGCTGCGGATGAACCAAAGGCGGCATAAGAGACTGCGTCAGAAGCTACGGCCCCGTTGCCAGTGCGCAACTGCGAAGGGGCTTCGTACGACCCAGGCCCCACAAATGCATTAGTAGAAACCTTGACAATGCCAGCATAGTTGTCATTGCGCCCCGTCCTGTCGTCAGTCAGAAGGTTAGGTTCAGCCATTAGGTGGTTGGTTTCGCAAATCAGGATCGGCAATTCAGTGCTTGGAGCTCGCTACATCTAGCTTGAGTTAGAGGCGCACGATGTATAAACTTACTTGGCCCCAAACGCGATGGACATTCTGCACAATTACCCTGCTGCGGCTTAGTTTTTGCGTCCCTTATACTCGCAAACTGGAGCTGAATGACGCCACGCTTGTTGGCGTCTTCGCCTCGCGCTATGGCGTTGTTTTGTTGTGTTCGTGTTCATTACTTTTTTTCCTATCTGTACATGATTCATGCAAATCAATTAGTTACCCTAATGTAGTACTTACACCCCTTTCTCACTCATTTTTCAAAAAGCTCGCTCGACTCTCGAGCAGTCGTCCGTCGGTAGTCGATCGATCAACTGGATGGAGGTAACGGAGGCCGAGTCCACGGCCTCCACAGACATCAAAATACCACTCGAACACAGCACCATTGAGCAATGTCTCACTCAGCAAAGCGAAGAAAGGAGAGCGTTGAGCACGTAGACCAGGTCTGCTGTTCATGTCTATGTGTCCACTAGTTGGCAGATTTATGATGGTCCTCATTTGGTTAGCTTTTTATGAGGACATCTACCTCTAGATTGTGAATATTCATTACATCTTTTAGGATACCTTCTCATCTTAACTATCGCCCCAACAAACTTTGATTGCTCTACGTGAATCCTAGAATCATTATGTTGAGGGCTCAGAAAGCGCTGACGACGATGAATACTGCGAAGACTTCGACCTTCCCCTGAGCCAGGTAACTGTAGCTCCGTGAGTATCATATTAAGGACATACATCCAATCATCTGAGTCTGCTCAGTACTTCGGCAGTATTCGTAGTCTAATCTCGGATACTTTCTGTTCATAGACGGACAATGCAGCTCCGGAGAGCCAGTTCGTGCAACACAGCAGCAGCGGACGGCAGAGTGCCGGCAGCAATGCATCGCTTGAAGCTCGGCGCAAGACGCTCAAGTTCATCACCAAGGAAAAGCGCTTGCACGACCGGTGCCACGGCCAAATTTCGCTGGAGCCTCTGCTCGTGCGCATTTTGGACACGCGCGAGTTTCAGCGCCTTCGCACGCTCAAGCAGCTCGGCGGCTGCGCCTTTGTGTACCCCGATGCTTCCCATTCCCGGTTTGAGCACTCGATTGGCGTGGCGTTCTTGTCGCGGCGCATGGTCGAGCACCTGCAAGCAGCCGAGCAGCGCCACGGCTTGCCCGAGGGGCACGCACCCATCGACGCCCGCGACGTGACTTGCGTGTCCTTGGCGGGCCTCGTGCACGACTTGGGCCACGGCCCTTTCAGCCACATGTTCGAAGAGTTCGTGAAGCAGGCACGAGAAGCCGCGGGCGAAACCGACCACTTTGAGCACGAAGACATGTCAGTGGCAATTTTGGAGCTCTTGCTCGAGAAGAACGACATTTCTTTGCAGAAGTACATGGGCACAACGGAAGCAGAAGCTGCTGCGGATTTGGCCTTCGTACTGAATTTGATTTCAGGCTTACCTCCTGGCGTACCAGTGCCTCCCGAATGCGGTCGACCCGCGTGCAAACGTTTCCTTTTTGAAATTGTGGCCAACAAACGCAACGGTGTGTATTTCTTGAGATTGAAATACGGATATGTTGCCACTTCTTGCCTATTTCAATGTCGATTTTCTGCGTTGTCGAGACAGGTATCGACGTCGATAAAATCGATTACTTTCTCCGAGACTCGTCCTCAGCCTTCGGAGAATCCAGCCCTCTGATTGAAGTGACTCGCATCGTTGAAAGCTGTGGAGTGAAGACGCTCGCCACGGGTGAAACTTCTATTTGCTTTGAGGAGAAGATGGCCATGGACCTATTAGGGCTGTTCCGCACTCGGATGCAGCTCCACTCGCACTTGTACCAACACCACGTAGTTAACGTAAGTTTTTGAGCTAAACGAGGATAATTGCATTCCCATATCACCACCAAGCATCTTTTCGATGTCTCTGTCGACTATTTATGGCTGTGATTTCATTACTAGGTGGTAGAAGAGATGATTACCGATGCCTTTTGCGCAGCGGCGCACGTGCCCATTGTGCGGGGGTCACAAACGCCTGAGACTGGGAAAGCGTACACTTTGATGGAGGCCACGCGTGACGTGACCGCATACGTCAACTTAGGGGACTGGGTGCTGGATTTCATTGAAGCGTCATCCGACGCGCGGTTTGAGAAAGCGCAGCAAGTGATCAGCCGCTTGCGCGAGCGGAATTTGTACGACCAAGTTGGGGTGCCGTTGACCAAACGCGACCCTTCCATGACGAAACACTACTTGGTGCAAGAAATCGTGCGCGAGTGTTGGCGGAACCATGCCGCATCCGCTGCTGAGTCGTCAGCTCCTGGAGCTGGTGCAGGGGCAAGCCATGCGATTATCTCGTCGTCGTCTCGCCGAGAGAGCGACCCAGGCCCCTCGTGTTCCCAACAATCGGAGCAGCAGGCGTCCACGCAGCTCAGCCAAGCTGTCAGCGTATCGTCGTCTGGAAGTGCGCCACCACCGCCGCTCATCAAAGAGTCCGACGTGGTGGTGCTCGAAATGAAGATCAGCTACGGCAAAGATTGCGTGACCGGCAAGCCGGGCTACCCCCTGCAACACGTGTTCTTTTTCAACCCAAAAGACCCGGAAAAGGCGCCTTTTCGCATTCCCGAGCAGCGCATTGGCGACCTCAACCTGCCCAAAGGTTGGGAAGAAGTGAAGTTTTGGGTGTACGTCCGGGACCCCGCCTTGTGGACCACCGTCGACGCCGCTTGGACGGTCGTGCGCAGCCGGCTCATGAAAGAAGCGCGGGCGATGGAAGGCGGCGTGATGCAAAACAGCCCTGCCAAGCTCCCGCGGCTGCCTGCTTACGACAGCTCGCCGGCCAACACCGCGCTCTCCACGTCGTCCCGTTGGGCCAACGGCGGGCCGTCGTCTGAACCCTGGCACGGGAAACGGGCTGCTGGCAACGGAGGAAACAGCCACCACCATCACAGCACGGCGCGCCGCTTGGCGGCTCCGTTGGAATTGCCCCTTGGGCCCATTGGGGAGCTTACGGGCGAAGAAGGCAACTGAGAAATGGCGGGGCAGGATGGATTGCACAGGAAACTGCAGTAGAAACGTTGAGCGATCTTTGTTATTTCGTATTTCGTTTCTTCTAGTAGCCGCATTGCCATTGCCATACCACCATGGTGATTAAACCCTAAGCCTACGACGTAGGGCGGTATCCCGCTTTCTTAAATATTTGGCCATAGCCGCGTATTGCCCTAATAGCTAATAGCTAATATAAGCGGGATATAAAATATATCGAGTTTAGAAAAGTATACTCCTACTTGTAGTTGGAGTTATGCGCTGCACTTAGGGAGAGCTATGGTATGATACCTCATATCTATTATGGGCTTAACCAGCGTATTTCGTTTCTTCTAATACCCTCTTCGTAACTTAGCTGCAACTAAAACATCTCATGCAATCGTGGACCATAAACATAAGAGCTTTGCCATGAGTTAAGAGGGACCTCCTGTAAATCTGAACTTTCGACTGCATCGCACACACATGGATGGTACAGTCGCATTCGCCCAGATCTTCCTCACTTCACATATCACCACAGCAGCAGCACGATTGATCACGTGCAGCTTTTGGCGACTCGCGGCACCACCTTCAGAGAAATGCCACTTCTTCATCTTCTACTACAGAAGTAGTTTCTCTTTCACTTCTCTGCACATCAGAAAATGAGCTTCTCAGCAGCTTTTAGCGGTGGCTCAAGTCTTTTTCTGGCGGTGCGACAAAAGGCCCCGCATTGGCGACTTCCTCTTTGAAGAAATGTTGGTGCAAAGCTTCCAGCGCTGCCTTGAGGTCACAGTCCTTCACTACCAACGAAATGTTCACCTAAACGATCAATGATGACAAGTAGGTGAAGTGTGAACCAAAATCGATGAGAAAGATGCCGACAATAAGAGACAAAGCGCACTTCCCCTGATAGAAAACATAACGTGGCAAGAAAGCAGAAAACAAGCAGCTCAAAGAAGTAGGAGAAGTAGTAGAGTAATGCGAGTAACAAAAAGACCACAACAAAGTACGTACTTTAGACGCGCCCTGCGAGAGCATTTCAACTTGAATCTTTTCTTTGCTCAAAATTTCAAACACCGACGCCATCACGTCACTGCTGCGCTTCACGTTGGCAATCAGCGAAATGATGCTTCGCTCGTCCTGCACACAGACCTGGGAACGATTACGATACACACACATGTGCGCATGATGAGGCAAGAGACAGTGGATAATAAACACACGTAACCGCAGCAAAATGCCCTTTGTCTCGGTCACTTCATGCCCGCGCGCCCTACTCATTGCCCCGTGATTGTAAAACACCATGCCAATCTACATGTGCATTGCAGCGACACTCTGATGGCTCTAGCAGAATCTAAAGCGCTGCGTTTCATACCTCAGCGATGGGTTGCACGGAATCACTGTCGTTGGTCAATGATCTGTCCGTGGCGCTGCAACAAGAAGAAAGGAGGATAAAGTGAGCGACAAGACAGGGGTATGTGATGAAAGGAAGCAACAATTAATATTTTCATAAGAAGACATCATATGGAAAAAGCGTAATCACATACTTCATTTTTATCCTCTTCTCTCTACACACATATACACTAGCATTATTACCAACATCATCAGCATCAGCATCACCATAAATGCACACAATCATTACCTGAGCTCCGCCGCGACGAGATCAATGAGGTCGCGGCGGTCAGCGCCCAGAGTTAAGCTGACAGACACTTCTGACGTCGCCACCACATCCACCGAGAGCTGATGCCGCTCGAAGACATTGAACACCTTTTTGATATTGAGTGGCATAACGCGCACATACGGTGCATACGCAACGAGAACGAAATTTCGTGTGAAGTGCGTAACGTGATATATAGCGAAGAAAGAAAAAGAGAGAAAGGACCGTGGCGTAAAAGGCCATAACTCTGAATACCACGTGTCACGACAAGCCAAAAATACACTGAGGACTATTTTTTTACATACCCGCGCTAAGAACCCATGCTGCCCCAGCATGCGCGTCGACACCACGTCCACGAGGCACTGGCCGCGCTTGATGGTGATGGCAGTGACCAGACGATCGGGAGAGCGGTTCAGGCTACGGTCGCTGATGATGGTGCCCGGGTGAGCCGGGTTGTAGGAATTCTTGATGCGGACCTGTGGTGAGACATTCAACAGTTTGAGTAAGAACAAAAACTGAACGCTCCCAGCACTATAGGGATAATCGAAAAGGAAATAATCAAACCACAGTCCCAGGGAGATTGTGGAAAAGACACAACCAGACTGAAACACCTACTTACCGGAATGTTGTAGGCCATGGCAGGTTGCATCGAGATGGGGTGCAGGATTTTCGCGCCAAAGTACGCCAACTCGGAAGCTTCTTCGAAAGTGACTGAGGCCACGGGCACTGCCGTCGGCACAATCCGAGGATCGGCGGTGAGCATGCCGTCTACGTCTTTCCAGACCTGAGGGCAAAATATGCTTACTTATTAGGAAAGAGGAAAAAGAGGAGATCCCTATCATGTATTTTAAAAATCACGAGACACTTATATGGTAATTTTGGAATCGTTTGAATGTTATTAGCACACTACTATCCCATAAATCTCCTCTAAAAGGCGAAAGTTTGAAATGGCACACGTCTAATACCTGAATTTCGCTGAACCCCGCGGCGGCGCCTATCACTGCGGCCGTCAAATCACTGCCCCCGCGGCCTAGGGTGGTAACCCGGCCACTGGCATCGTGCGCAATGAAGCCCGTGACCACGGGCACCATCACAGCGCCTTGGTCCGCAGCTTGCTGAGCTTCGGGGTAGCCTTCGCTGCACTTGTTCTCCGCGAGCACAGCCTAAGGTATTGGCACGTGGCAGAGAAGGAGCTAAAATGTGATGACCAGCTGACTACATTTATTGAACAGGTTGAGCCCAAAAAGCAAAGACAAATGAGAAGCTAGTAAACTACAGAGCACTTCGTAATGCTAGGTCAGCTACAATGCATTAAGAAAACGATAGCTTTGATGCAAACAATCACACGCCTACCCCCACACCTGCAGTTTCGTTTGAAGAGCTGGGTAGCACCGGGGGAGAACTTCAGCGTTGCCAAACTCGGAAGTGGTTTCAAAGCCTAACTCCCACGAATCGAACGCCTTCGAAGGCACCTGTGTCCGAAGGATGCGTTTAGACACACATGGAGATGGAAAGACAACTGGGTGTGGTTTAAAATCTTTACGTTGCGGACATCTCGTATCTTAAAAAAAAAAAGATGTAAAAAAAAAAACGGTGCTGCAGTGACACTAACAAACTCACACATCCATTAAAAAGAAATTCTTAGTACTGTCACAGTGCGCTCATGTGTGATAGTCATTGAGAAAAATCAAACCTTCATGAGGTTGAGGGTGGCGGCAACCAGGCGGCAAGACAATCGTTCCCCAAAGGAGACCAGCAAGTCCTTGCTCCGAGGGCTCAATTCCCCTAAAAACGACACCTGCCGAGAAAGAAAGAATGGGAGATACTCAGAGCAAAGAGTAGTTGGAGCGCATGCCTAGGAGATACAGGAACGGTTCTAGATACCGTTTTCGACGTAAGAAGCAAAATGCACAATTCAAAAGAGAAAAGCGAAGGAACTCAAGTCACTCTGGTGTAAATACAGACGTGTCTTATTTGAGGATGACATTTGTTCCGAGCTTGTTCCGACAGATTCATCTTACCCCACTCAGAAGCGTTTCGCACTCTTGCAGGAGCGTTTCCACTTCTGCCCTGGTTTCTGGTGCTACGCCCAAGTCGTCGCACGCCTTGTAATGGCTCGCCCGAATCACTTCCATGTACACCTACGTCGAAAAAGAGACATCGGAAGAATAATTCACTCTAGGGAGAAGCATGGACCCGCAAGGGACTCCCTTTCCGCTAGATCACCACTTCCCCTATAAGAACAACACTTCAATGCTTGAAGAGCGCTAAACTTTGAATGCTTTCAAGCCCTACACATACTTTGCCGCTGAGTGCAAAGTCGCCTGCAGCGAGCAAGGCGTTGGTGGTGCTGCCCATCGCACTGCACACCAGCACGGGAGCTACCCCGTGGTCCCGCATTTGTTGCGCTACCAGGGCAGCCACGTGCTGAAGGCGCTCGGCGTCGGCAAGCGAAGAGCCGCCAAACTTCATCACCACCTTTGTAGAACATATGGAGTAAGTGAGAGAAAGAGAGGGGCCTTAAGCTCGATCAAGATAAGTCAAAGTCAAAGCTTCGAAACAAAACAAAAAAAGAAACCAAATTATAAAGTATAAATGTAGTTTAGACACGAAGTGAGCTCCTCAAATAGAAACTTGTGCAGCACAGGAGATTCGTATTCAGGGATAGTCCTCCGAAACCTGTTTGGGCTGAACACTCTCCGCTGCAGTCGACTGCAGAGGGGATGTCAGCACAGTCGACTCGCCGTTGTCTTCCGCCTTAAAATAGAGACAAAAATATAATGGTTTGCATTATTTTGATTGTTTATGATGATAAGGATGTAAAGCTTTCATCGGATAGCCACAAACACGAAAACGAGCGTTGGGAGTGGCTACATCGTTTTATTGCACCGACAGTTGAAGAAGCGTGGGAGACAAAGTCCTCGTACCGTAGCTTTCAAATGCTCGAGTCTCTTCGACGTCAAAACATTGGAAAATGGGCTTCGAGGCGTCATCGTGAACGCCTAGAGCACCGTTCGCCATTTTAGTAAAGGCCCCAACAGCAGTTAGTGGATGATGCAGAATCAGACGTCGAATGCAGTGAAGGTTCAAATCTGAACATGCACGTAGCACATGAATCACCTCGGAGGCGGCGAGTAGCAAAAGCACTCGCGAGCAGGCCTTCAAGAGAGCCATGCCTAGTGCCTCCTCAGTTCCTTATAAGCTCTACTTCTGCAAGATTCGCGCTTCGAGAGCGACGGTAAACATAAAATCTCGAAAAAATCTCACTTCGTAACAGAAAACAGAGATGATGACGACGACGACGCTTTATTTTTATTCTATATTATATTATAACAGACGTGCTTGTCGTTTGTCGTCATCGTCTCTTTAAAACACGCAACACGCGACACACAACGAGCAGACTCGAGCTAAAAACTGAGACCACATCATTCTCTAACGTGAGTGCTCTGACATGGAGAGTGCGACGAAGGTGGACTACAACTTAGACGAAGAAGAAGTCGACGAATTTGTGTGAGTCTGCACGCGCATGAGTTGTTGTTTTACTGCTATGTTGGAGTTGTACGTATGGCCCACGCCTTCCCACGCCACGCGCCCACGCCGTCCTCCTTCCTCTTCGAATTGCAAGATCTATTCATGCCGCGTTCAAAATTATGGCTTATATTTGTGATATATCTATGAAATTGTTTGTCTTTTCTTGTTCCTTTACGAATTGCGGTTATTAGTTTCATCGCTATTGGCATCGCGGTGGTCACGGTGGTCCTAATGTATGGATGGATGGGCTACACACTTTACACGGGCTACCTCGATGATCAGGTTCGACACTAGCATTGCTTTGCTTGATGGAATAATGCATTATGATTCCGATGAAATGATCTGTTATGTATTTTCGAGGAGAAATTATCCTTTCTGCGCATGAAATATCCCAATGTGCCATTCGTATCCAACATGTTTTTCTCGCGGTTGCAGGCCAGGGAAAAGAAGAAGAAGGCGCCGAAGACGAAATAGAATAACCTTTGTTTATACAACCGAAAGAGATTTGTATTGGAGCAGAAATAAGTTGGCAAGCTTGCGCGAACGCTCTTCGAAGCTAGCTCCAGTTGTGCTTTGCACTTTGAAGCCAGTGCTCTTTTCGGAGACCAAAACCCAAACCCCTGGAATATATAGCAGTGCATTTGTTTGCCAACGATTAAATCACCCATCTTTCACGTTCGTATCGCACGCTAGTTTTCTTCTTTAATGCCCCATTTTCGCGCCATTTTGAGTTTCCTACTTCAAGCAAGTCATTACTCGACGTCGCTAGCTGATATACACGACGTGGTTCCCAAATCCGCCTCAAAAATTGTCACAGGAAAGCATGGCTTATGTGATTATGGGGAATAATTCTGAAGCACTTCGCAAGCATTATATAGGCTGGAGAGAGATAATTACACCAATGTCCTTAATGCCCAGGCGTACTCCCCCTAGAGGTCCCTTTACCTATTTATTCCTTGTCTGTAGCTGAGTTCCTGCCCTACTTATTCGAAGTAAATAACCAGTTGCGATTTAAGTCATATCATAAATTTAAATTGCATCCAGCCAAAGACACAACGCCACGTGAAAAGTAGGCGTGCCACTTCGCTCCTTCTCTTACTCTCAACACCTGAACGCAGCCAAAACAACAAGCGCTTCCATTTAGAAGCGGAGCTTGTTGTAGAAGTAAGCGAGGCCGGTGGCTTTCTTGTCTGACACCTTCGATGTGGCTTGGCCGGAGTACTTCTCCGCGAACATTTTGCGCACGGCGCCGCGCACTTCTTTGTCGGTGAAAGAAGCCTTGGCCTTCACCGCTTCGTCCACAATCTTCTTCAATGACCCTTCTTTCTTGTCCTCGAAGTCGCACTGCACAGCCGAGAGGTCACACGCCCCAGTGAAAAGTAGAAAAAGACGTGAATAAGAGGATGTGGAAGACAGTAGGAGTATAACTGGCCATGGGAAGGTAGTATACATGCCCAGAATGAAATGATGCATGTAGAAAAAAACGAGAAGAGGCTTGGGGGTTGCCGGCGTTTGAACCGTCCAAGGAGGAAGGTCCCACGAGAAGACCGACCGCGCATGAGCTCCTCTGGCCCCTCCGACACTATACCAATCTACACTAGCAACACATGATAAACAAAAATCATACAATAATGCGTCGAAATCAAACCTGGTAGCGAGTGGGCATAACGTGGGCGAAGTTGATGGCCTTGATGAACGGCTTCATCAAGCTTCGCTTGGCTACTTTCTTTTCCGACATGGCCCGAGTGATTTTACGAGGGTACCGGTCAATGCCAGCCACTGAAGGGAAAAATGAAACGAGCAAAACAAGCACGCGCAGGCACTCAATGAGTCAGGGGCACGCATTCAAGGAAAGAAGCAAGTTTCCTGTCAACGAAAATGCTGTCAATTTCTTGCTGGCGGTAGCCCTAAACGTCCAAGCCCTGCCCGGAAAGTTCCTCCCACAAGCGTAGCGCGTCTAGCTGGTTGCATTTCAAAGCAACTTAAACAGTCCCTAGACACGTAGGTCCGCAGCAATCTTCTCATCCTCGCCAGCACCCAACCGCGTCATGGGAGGCGAAAGAGGAAGCGTACGAGCACTAGCCTCGACTTGACTCAATTGCACTAGGGCTCGATACATCACCGTCATCTCATACACTGCGTGTGCTAGAGAAAAATACTAGAAAGCGTACTAGAGGCTTCAAGATTTATAAAGCCAGTCCCAAGCTTCTACGTACCGATAGCGTGGCTGAATTTTCGGTCAGTGGTGCCGTCCTCGTAGGCCTTCACCACCACCGCCTTTCGGCCGGCGTACCGCCCCTGCAGCATCACTACCACCTTGCCTGACTTGATGATGCCCCTGAAATGAAACAGAAGGTCCACAGGAAGGTATTTCGATTAGAAAGAGGGCGAGTGATTAGACTTCATAAGGGGCAGTGCTCAAGTCTTGCATTGGCGACATGCCCTGCCACAATCAAACAATAACGCCGACGTCCCGCTACAAATCCAGCGACCGTGCCGAACTGCAGCTTTGAGAGATCGTCAAATGCTTCGACACTTTTCGCAGCGCCTTTACTTTGGTGCGAGAGTGTCTACATCTTCTACTAGAGGCTCACATTTTTGCGGATTGCGACAATAATGCGATGCGTCGTATTTTCAGCGAAAAGACGGGCACTTCTAAAGAAATTTCGTAAACCTAAGTAATATGTAGACTTTGTGTGAATCTTCAGAATGTCGGAACTCGTTCTTCTGTAGAGACGACTTCAGTACGACGACGACCAACCCGACGACTGCAACATGAGTGGAAAAAAGAAGCGCGCAGTGATGCAGTGATAGATCGGCATCAGCAGATCGGCACATGGCAGCACGGATACTTGTTTATATCTGAAGGATCCTGAAGCACCAACCATTCACAACCGATTCGTTGTACGTGTTGCCAAATATCTTGAAGTCGTTTTAGCTATCCATGTTTTAGAGTAATCTTATTCCACAGCGATGAACGCGTTCCTTGGCTCAACACTTTTAACACACTTACCGATCATGCTGGCGACAGGAACTGGCAAGTGCATAAGTTCATGTCGCTTCAGGAAAATGGTCCTGTTTTGAGGCTTAGCTTAAAGTGGCGAGGAATGCCATCGCCGTCAGGAGCTCACCCCATGCATGCAGTACCGCCAAATCCAGACCAAGTTCTTAATGGGGATGGCGAAGCGTTCCACAAAATGCTGCGGCAAAAAGCTACCGAGGCCAAGCCCAGCATCAAGGTCTACGAAGATCCAAAATGTGATGTTTGCATGCAGGACTCGCCCTCAGAATTCACGCCGGATCCTTTTTATCCGCAGCTCTGCAACGTTGACAGCGGCGTGGTAGCGTGCACTCGATGCCAAAAGATATGCGGCCACGAATTGTCCGTGGTCATGCGCAATTATGACACCTACGTCTACACCACAGCCTTGTTCCAACACCGATTTCCGAGGTGTTTGTACATTGAGCGCAGCAATGGCGATGTGGAGCTCTGGAGGCTGGGCCTTTTCATCGCGAGAAGGTCTATGGACCCTGATGACGATGACGAAAGTTTCAAGTTTTGCGTGAAAGCTCGGGTCGAATCAACTCTTTTAACGAAATGGCTCGACTTGGAAAAGGTTTAAGAGATTTGACTTTTAGTTCCATTTAGGTCTTTTATTGTTTCTAAAGTTGAAATGCTTGGCATCACTTAATCGTTTCCTGTTGCCGTTGCCCTTTTTCTCTTTTCTATCTCTGTCTCTTTATCTTTTCTTTTTAACGCAGTTGGTGGCACTCAATCACCACTGCCTTAAGCTCGACATTCTTCTACTGGGCTTACAGCGCATAAGCCTTTACGTGCAAGGTTTGGCCACAAAAGTGCGCAGAGCATGGCTAGAGCCGTTTGGCGCAGCTTGCCGCGCTAGCCTCATTTTCAGCCTCACCTTCGAGGAGCCCGCACCCCCCACGGACCAGAAGACCGCCCCACTTGAAAGAGGAGAGGGCACGCTCGATCCAAGTTCGTCGAACGGAGACGACGGCGGCGATCAAAAGTTGCCGGAAGCACTCGCAGCATTGGGGGTGGGCGGTGCTGCAGATCCCAACCTTGACGTTGCCGCTGGCGACAAGCCCACTACTGGTGCTGGTGGTGGTGGTGGTGGTGCTGCTGCTGGTGCCTCCGCTACCACAAAGAGCACTGCAGCCAATTTCAAGACGGCTTCCTCAGGGGAGCCACCATTACCGCAGCGGATTCAGGTTCGACCAGCAGAAGAAGCAGCAGGGCTCACGGGAGTCGCGAAGGAGCTCTACCAATTGCCGCGGGAATGCCTGCATGCCGTTGCAAACTTTTTATGAACAACCCATCCCAAGCAATTCTAAACACACACACAAACACGGTAGTTGTGCACTCGCGCTTACAAACACATATATGCGGATCTAATGAGAGGAATAAACTCGAACTCGGGCTAATACAAACCCAAATGGCATAGATGCTGTCGGCAGAAGCCAGAAGTGTACGCGTGTCGCGTGTGCGTATGCGTAATGCGTTGCGCGCAAGTCAAACTCGTAATGAGGACAGTGTGTAGGGATTAGAGGGAGGTGGCATAATACCTCCACCCCTTCTAAAGCGGGGGCTGTTTATGAATTTAATTCAGAAAGCGGACCTGAGTCGGTAAGTCGTTTCTGTGCCTGTTTCTGCATTGAAGAGAGCACCCCATTGTTCCATTGTTCAGTCTGCTTAGTCCCCTGCTGGGCACGCCGCGCCAGGGACCTCCGCTTCTCATTCCTCCTCTAGTCCCTGGTGTAACTCGGGTGTCGCACCGAGGTGACCGCAGCTACGGTTTCCCAATGCCGAAAGGCGTTTTCGTGGCGAGCTTCAGCCAGCCGGCGCGGTCCTGCGCCAGGGTTACACATTCCCAAAAGGTGACCGCTTTTCCACCGTCGTCCACGAGGTCGAAGTACTTCAGATACCCTTTCTAGAGATCAACCATGAGTCACCCCTTGACGCTTTACCGCAGAAAATAGCCATGAAGAGGCATGAACCGCTGCATCTCAAAGGAGCTCGCTTCCTGAGGGCGTGAGAGTCAAGAGGCAAGCCAGTTCGCGCGGTGTTTTCGAGGGCAGAACAAGAACGCAGCTATCTAAATATAATTTAATGCAATATAGTAATATATGGTTATGATTTACAATATATATAATATAATCATATAATCATATAAAACAGGAAAGAGAGCCCCAATTAGTTGAAACCAGGAGCTAGAAGCCCGCGCCCTTTATTCATTATTAAGCCAGTAAGCAGTAAGTCTTAGACAGCCTTACGGTAAGTCAACAGTGTGGTGGAGAGGCAATAACGATAATAGAAAATGGAAGTGCAAGTGCAGCTAGGTTAGGATTCCTGCAGGAAATTCCGCGGAAAGGGTAAATTTTACCAGCCAGACGTGTTTTCCGCGACGGGCGACTAGCAGTGCCTTTATGATCACGGCACAGAACACAGAAATCCGAAAACCCGCGGAAATACCGCGGAAATACCATTTGAAGTGAAAATTTTAGCCATTGCGCGAAAATTCTGCGGAAACGGGAATCGCAACCTTGAAGTGCAGCTAAGTGAAAATACGCAACGAAACCACTACCACTCAAACTAAACTCAAACAAACTTTGGGCATGGGCATGGGGGAGTCTCAAGGGCCTTTTACTTTGCACTTTAGAGTCAACTGCAACTCAGAACTAAGTCTAGAACCCTAGAAGTATCGTAAGAATGCGTAATGGGTGCTATTCTCAATGGAATTTGCTATGGAATAGAGAAGTGGGAGCTGTGCTAGTCACAGGCGTGCACTCTACACATTCCATTCACATGACGGAGAAGCGCGAAAGATATCAAATGTGAAATGTAGCTATTGAGGTCCTCGCGTGCAGCTTAGAGCTCAAACGCTCCTAGCTCCCATTTCACTCAACTGAGGCCAAAACAAAGTGACTTGAACCTATTTACGCAGGCCGAAAGTTCGCACTGCTTCCCTGTGCAGCGTCTGCACTTTCCGAAGCCTTTTCGTTGGAGTCCTTCATGAGCACTTTCAAAAGGCACGCCGTGACAGGCACCGCCAACACGAGCCCCTGCATTAAAATAAATCATAGACAAAAGCATGTAACGAAAAGATCAAGTAAGAAAGAGCAGTTACGTAGATATTCATCATTCAAAACAATAGTGAACACCTCTAAACATGCGGTTGAGTCATGCAAACGCATATCAATGAAGAAGGAAAATATGAAGGAGCAACAAGCACAGAGCATTCAAACATTTATTCATTTACCTGCACGCCGAAGAGGTGCTCGGTCACGTAGAGGGACACCAGCACGAGCAGCGGGTGGAGCTTGAGCTTGTTGGCGTAAATCATCGGGTACAGCGCCCAGGCCTCGAAGGCGTGCACCCCCGCCACCATGCCCACCACCTTGGGGGAGGGGAGAAGAGATGATGGACGATGATGACGAAGAAGAAGACAGAATGCAGCTTAGAACACGAAAGAATCATCAAAAGCATATTTGAAACGAGTCGAGATTGTAGGTATGCATTTCCACTAGAACGTCGAGATGAAGCCCTTGTCCTTAACACCTCTTCTGTACTCATGTAGAGTAAAGAATAGAAACGAAAAGAAACGAAACGAAATGGGAAGCGCTTTTTTTACCTCAAACATTTTGTGAACGCCGAATTCATTGAGAGCCACGAGAGCCATCGGGCCGGTTGAAAGCACAATCCCTGCGATGTGCACACACATGTGCAATGCGCGCAAATGTTTTGAGTTTTATGAATTTGCGTTATTGAAAACGTAAAGATAGGGAGTACGTGAAGATATAATTCTCATACTAAATGTCAGTTCCAGCAAAAGAACCATCAATCTCGGTGCAGAGAAGAAAAGCAGGAGAAAACGAAGCAACAGAACAATTTTAAAAATGCGTCAAAGGAGAGGCATCTTACCGATGACAGGAATGAAAGAGCTGAGGAACACGAGGAGGCTCAAGAAGAAAGCCGCGGGCAGCTTCAAGAACGCCATGCCAATGTAAGTAAGCGCCGTGTTCACCACCGCCATGATCACCGTGCACTCAAACGCGGTGCCAAACACCGTGGAGAAGTTCACGATTTTGGGGGTCACTTCGTGGTATGCGTAGCTCAACTTGGAGTGCTGCAAGCTGCGCACTCCTTTCGCAATCGCGGGCAAGTCGAACACCAACAAGAACGAAAAGAGCAAGGCCGCCACAGCCTGTACTAGAGCCCCCGAGGCGGTGTCCAAGACGAGGCGCGCCCCATTGAGCATCCCCAGCACGTTCTGCTTCAGCAAGTCTTGCAGGAGCAAGCCCAAGTGGTTGGCCCGCTCTGCAGACCAGGTCCCCGCGGCCACGGCTGCAGCCACCATGTCTTCTTGCCGCTTGGACCCGAAAATCTGGTCGGACAGGGAGGTGGCGCTGGCCTGGCTCGCGAGGAAGGTTTCGAGCCTGCAGATTCAAACATAGATGCGCATACATAATGCACAAAGACACGTATATGTAGAGCATCTCAAGAGTTATGAGAGAACGATGAGGTAAGAGGGATCGCTCACCGCCGCGTCCCGTCGTCGCCCAGCACGTCATGCAGAGCAGTGGCCACGTAAACGTACGGATCTCCCGACTGCGCCACCCGCTGCACCACGAAGCGCCCTGGCGTGTAATTACAATCGCACGTGCACACGCACATGAAATACATCCACAAGCACACCAAACACACACGGCCAATTGAAACTCAAAACTACAAGCTATGATAGAGCATTCGTCAACGCTTGCTCACCGATCACTTCACGAAATAGAGAAAATGACTAAAGAAGGAGAAGAGAAACACATCCAAAAGCAGACAATTCTATGTCTAGGAAAGCATTGAGACAACTTCTCACCTTCCTTGACTACTTCCGGCAGGGTGGTGACCGTAAACCCTACGAGCATCGCCACCGTGCCGAAAATGTAGGCGGCGCAAAACAGCTTCCGGGGCGGGTACCGAAGCCACCGAGGCACTTTCATGCACCACAGCTTGTAAAAACTGGGGCAGTACTTGGCCGCAAGTGGGGTGACTTTGTTTTGTGTCCATTTGAACACCCGTTCCAATACTTCAACCATCTGTCATGCACCAAAACAAGCAGGAGGAGGGCAAGGCAAAAGACATGATAACTGGAAGCAGGCGCAAGAGGCTCCTGCAATAATAAAAAGGTGACATTAGCATTCTATGCAAACTATTTTCTCAAGTATTTGTTGTCACTATTTAATCATTATAATACTGTTTGACTGGGAAAGCTGCGTGTATCGCTCACACCTGCTTTCCGATGAGGGTGAGCACGTAGGTGCCAAGGAGGATTGGGTAAAATGGGCGCATGAGTGCGCACAAGGCAAGCGTGGGAATCCATACTGCAAGTCGTTTCACCCATGTGCTTTGAATAAAATCTTGAAAGGTCTCGGACACCTTCTCTGACCTGCCTTTGGCAGTTGATGGGACCACCGACGTCAGTGAAGTTGCTCCAGCTGGCAGCACGGCAACTGCAGCCGCCGCTGCTTGAGCAGCCAAAGCGGCAGCTTCTGCAGCAGAGGCAGCAGCGGTTGCAGCGGCTGCCGCAGCTGCGGCCGCATCATTAGGAGCAACATCATTGTCTGCGTCTCCAGGAGTCATTTTTTGCGCACCTGCATCATCACTAAGAGTGTTTCCCGTGCTTAGAATAGCACCGCTTCGCCCGTGCCGCGACCGCAGTTGACGGACATGGCAACGACTTTTGTACGTCGGGGCTTGGAATGCACTCGTCTCAAGTAGAAGGCTCAGGGTCACTATAAGTTTGTAACGTGCCATCGTGTCAGCTGTCAATAGTTCTGATTCGTTCTGAAGTAGTACTCAAGCGCCTGAATAACAGAGAACGTGAACGTGTACAAGGCAAGAAGAATGGTTGTTTACAAGGGTATTGAAGCGCTTCAAATGTGGATCTCCCCTACCTCAAAAAAGGAGAAGCGTTAGTAGCGGCCGCATCATTTTCATTGCTGGTTGTGCTCGATGTTGAACGACGACTGCGACACTGCGACACTGCGAAACTGCTGCTGATCTGCTGATGACAAGCTCGAGAGCTCGAGAGGCTCGAGAGCATTCTTCTCTAAATATTTCGCACCACATTAGCGACCATATTCTACACAAACACAAAGACAGACAGAGAGACAAAACTCGCTCAAAATGGCTTCACTGGATGATGACGACGATCCAGTGGTGCGAGAAATCCCCGTGTACCTTTCCACGGAGCTTAGCGATGCCCTATACTTGATCCAGCACCCGCACTTTAACATTGCGCGCGCCGATCCCATTTCCGGCGGGCTCCTCGGCGAGCCTCCGCTGCCGACCTCCGCTCGGATCCGCCCTTTGCATGGCAAGCTCGAATTGGGTACTGCAATCGACACGTCGCTGGACAACCCTCACTACGATGCTGACACCCCTGATCGGCAACGGCTGACTGAGCACCGGAGCGTGTCGTCCGAGGTCGTGGCCCAAGCACACCTTGCCGTCGGTATGGTGCACACATCTTCCATCTCCTCTTTTTATGATGATGTTGAGATTGTGAGCACGTGAGATCTTCGAGGAATAGAATATTGTTATCCGCGGGCATATTTCTCTGACTTGCTATCTGCTCTTTTCCCTCGTCATGTGCTAGGTGCGATGCGCAGTGGAGCTATGCACTTAACGCCCGTGCGGCGCGTGCTTCAAATGCGGGCTTCGCTGGCGCACGTGGACGAAGCGGACGCGCGAGAAGAGCGGGACCAAGAGTTCATCGATGACGACTCCGACAGCGAAATGGTTACTTCCAACTCCGCTGCCAAATCGGCGAGAAGCAACCGGCCGCCCAAAGACGCCACGACGACGTCGTCGTCCGAGGTGCCAGTGGCAGGGGCGGGCGCGGGGGCAGCCGCAACGGGCTACCAGAAGCGCGAGTCGGACCGCGCCAAGCACGCGCGGCTCACCTCGTGGGCGCACCACAATGCAGCGGAGCTCAGCGAGTCGTTCCTTGACTTAGAGGTGCAAACACAAGCGTTTTTCTCGTGTATTTTTTTAGGAAGATGGGCAATTTGCGCTTTGCAAGCCTCATTTGCCATCTCTTCCGCGTATTGAGTGCAAAACTCAAAAGGCAAAATGATTTGCAGTAGATGTGCACGCGCGAATGGGCGTGTTTCACCTCTTCTCTACTTGTCTTGGTAGGTGCGGGAAGCAGGCAGCCCCGAGTCCGACGCGGACTTTGAGCTCATGTTTTGCAGCGCTGCGCCCGAGCCGGCGGTGCTGCCACTAACCTGGCTGTTCCAGCAAGGGGTACAGGGGGTGGCGCGCGCGAAAACCAGCCAACGGCTGCCGGCGTCCAGCGTGGCCCTCCTGGCGTCCACCCGCTTGCCGTCGGCCGAAGACCCCTGGCCCATGCCCGCGAGCTTGAACGCCCTAGCGGTGCCCACCCGGCAGTGGCTGTTGCTGGCTTGCCACGCGGCCCTGGAAGCGCATGGCCACCCGAGCCCGTCAGCGGGTGTAGCGGCAACGCAAGGGTCGACTTCGAGCTCCAACGGCAGCGGCAAGAGCAGCAGCACCAAGAGCAGCGGCAGCAGCAATAGTGACGACAGTAGCACAGTAGACTCTGCAGCGCTTGCCATGGCAGCACCGGTGCCCGCTTCCGTGCTAGCAGCCCTCGCGCATGGCGCCTCGTGCGGCGCGCTGGCGGCTGCGGAAGCGCTGGTCTGGATGTCGAGGCTGGAACCTCGTGCAGGGAGCCCTTTTCTGGGGCGCGCGCAGTACCAGTACCTGTCCGAAACCCCCAACCACAACGCCGACGCCGTCTCCAGCAGCAGCGGCGGCATTGGCGGCAGCGGCAGCGGCAGCGGTGCGAGTGGGAGTGTGGCGCCCTGGGGCTCGGGCTCAGCCCCCGCGCCCCGCTATATTAGAGGGACAATATTGGGAGACAAAGCCGCGGCCGCGCACCAGGCTTCACAGGCTCTGGCCAACCCGCACGCTGACTTACCCTCGTTGGTAAGCATTGATTTTCTTCGCATACATGACTGTTCATATGATGAAGTCTTATTTATTACCTCTTGCCTGCATACATCGTTTCGACCCTCGCCTCTTTTGCCGAACCATATCTATGCGATACTCTCAATCCCTGTGCCTCCTCCTCACGCCACAATTATGCGTGCCTGTGCGCCATTTTTCCCTCGCATCACACAGGTGGCAGCGGTGTTAGCGAGCGAAGAGTACGCCTTTGCCGTCCACGGCGCCGCGTATTCCCTGCAGGAAATCCAGGAGGATAAAGCATTGAGCCTGGACCAAAAAGTGCACGTGATCATGCGCCGCGCGTCCGTAGTGCCGCACGACGCCCTGGCTTGCGTCGCGCTCAGCACCCCCCAGGTGGTGGAGCCGATTCCCGGGGACGCCAGCAGCCGTGTTGAGATCGACGGCGACGAGAACAAGAACCACAAGAACAACGGTAGCAGCAGCAGCAGCCGGTCCAATGGCAGCAGCAAAAGTAGAGCTAACCGTGACACGAGTGGCAGTAGTACGAACAGCAGCAGCAACGGCAACAGCAGCAGGGTGCATGAGGCGGCAGCGCATTACGGCGTCTTATTGCGAGGGTGTTGGGTAGTGAAATCCGAGGCTCTCTTTGCGCGCGGCGGCGGTGGCGCTGATGCTGCTGCTTTGGCGGCGCTTCACCCAGGCTCCACCAAGGTGCCTCTGGTAGCGCTGGTGGCATCGCTGTCCGCGGGTAGCAGTGGCAGTGGAAGTGCGCTGGTTGATGCTGGCATTAGTGCTGGCAGTGGCAGTGCAGCCAGCAGCAGCAGCAGCAGCAGCAGCAGTAGTAGCGGCCGTGGCGGCCGTAGCAGTGGCAAGGGAGCCCAATCTAGCAGCAGCAGCAGCAGCATAGTGGTTGCGCCCAAGGCGAGCAGCTCTGCACTCACTGCGGCTGAAGAAGCCATTTGCAACGCACGCGACAGCATGCTGTGCTTGCTGCATCGAGACGGCTACCTGTACCGGGCACCTCTCACCAGTGCTCTGGACGGCGCTCTAAGCGATTTTCAAGCTCGGTACGCTCATGTTGATCTTCAGCTATGGGTCTCCGCTCTTTTCTTTTTTTTTCTTTTTTGTCGTAGTTTTCCTCTTTTTTGTTGTGGTTTGCCCGTCTCATTTTCTTGCACATACACACACACCATGCCATGAGCACCCCACTTTTCCGCTGTACCCTTTACTTTAAAAACCCCACGGGGGCAGCGCTGTTTCTTGGGTGCGATAAGACGCGCGCGCGATTCACTTTTTTTCCTTGTTTTGGAGAAGGAGCTCTCGCGCGCCAGCGCTGATCGTATGCCGCCGAAAACTTTTATGTCCCTTTTCCTTTCTTCTTTTAGAACAGAAAAAGGGATCCCATGGTTTTTGGCATACAAACGATCAGCGCGCAATTTCTTTCGCGCATTTCATAGATGTTTGCCTTGTTTCAGTCCGCACAAAAAACACGTTTGTTTGTTTTGCGGGCTTTGCCATTCCCTTTCTTTTTCTGAACATCACTCAGCTCCCCTTTTGACGTGCTTTTTTCCTGCTTCGCTCTTCTTGTTCCCTTCTCGTGCTTGTGCAGGTGCGTGCTCAACCGCGTAGCCGACCTCGACCGCCCTACCAGGCAGTGGCGCTTGAATAGGCCTGATACGACTGCCACCGCGGCTGAATCCCTGCCATCCCACGTGATGTCTAACCAGGAAGCGCAGTGGCAGGCCATGGAACAGAAAAGCGAAGTGGCGAGAATTTTGGCTGCTTACGACGCCAACTGCGCTAGCTTAGCTGCCTCCGGGAAAGGCCCGGGTCCAAGAGAGGTGCGGCCAGCGTTCATGATCGACAGCCAGCCTGGCTTTAACCCGGGCATCCCGGGCGGTCGGGATTTCTGAGTTGAGATAAACGAGGGCTAAAGGAAATGGCGTCCCGCGTGTGCTCAATGTTCAGATGTTCAGTGTTCACGCCCCATATATATTAAGCTCTTCCACTCAATTATGGATACTTAAAGAGGAGGATAATCAACTAGAACGAAATTTAGAAATATCAATCAAAGTTAGTATTACCAGGAATTATATGTGGCGGTAGATGCGAGATCGTGATCGTGTTTGTGCATGGGCGCGTGCCCCCCCCCTCGTATTTATTTCGTATCGGCTCGGTGTTCGGGTGCAGAATTTTAGAACCCTCTATCTATCTATCTGTAGTTACAGCAGCTGTGTATTGAAAGGAAGTGCTCAAGCTCCACGAGATCGAGGTCAATATCACGATCAAGAACAAGCGTTACCAGAGGACACAATAAAGAGTTTATCCTTTGAATCTCCACGTCGAGACGTGCTTTTGTGAAGGCTAGCGAGGCGTGCTTTTGTGAAGGCTTGCATGGTGTAAGTTTCAAGAAAAAATGATGACACCATATGATGAGGCCATGATACCGCAAGAGACTTCGCGAGCACATTCAGCAGCCGCGCGCAGCCATCGCACTAAGCACATTGAAGAATACAGGTGCTTTGTGTTTGCACTTTTGACAGTCACTTTTCTGGGTCTGATCATGCTTCTCTCTTCTATTCTCTTTAATGCCGTCTTCCTGCTCATCTTCCACACCTTGCCTCATCCATACGGCTTACCAAAAACAGAGCGCCTCAGCCGATGATCGACGAACTCATTTCTAAAGCTTGTTCTATTCCTGCCAAAGTGAGAGAACCTGAGCCTGCGCCGAGTTCTTCGACTGTAGCCGAGGTCGCTCTGAAATACGAAGACTTTCCTGGAAATTTACCTAGACCGCAGCTTGAAGCTCGTCGCGAGGTACTGCACAAATAGGAAGTAATTGACTGCCTCACTCTGCCCATCGATGTTCGGATGAAAGTATGCATAGGTTGTTCAAATAAATAACTTCGCATGCATTAAGGCCTGTGCATTTTGAAGGCTCACGTAATTGCAGTTTCCAGCCTACGAAATGTATACCCGTCATTACTATATTTCGAATCCTTAGACATGTCTGTATGTGCACCTCAGCCGTGTCCCTTGTCTAATTGACCCTTCTTCCATTCGCAATGCTCTTACTTCTGTATCTACGTGGAGCTACCTGCATGCATGTGTTTGCTCAAAATCACTCCAAGGTTTCGTAGCCCTTCACTCTGCTTTTCGTGTCTTTCACTTCTTCAACAGGATCTGCATAAGTACTTCCACGCCATGTCGTTTACTGCACCCGTGCTGCCCATGCTAGAAACTCTCCAAGGAGCTTCTGCGGCCTCGTCTCATCACAAATCCGGTGCGCCAAGAACCAAGGCAGCAAATGGAGGGGACGTTCGTTCGAGCGGGCTCTTCCTGACAGGAGGAGGAAGAGAAAGTGTCAGCGCAGGAAGCACAGGAAGCGTACGATGGGCGCCTGGGTTACTCGCATAGGTTTCCTCCGGTGCTATGGCGACTTGCGGCATCGAAATAATGGGCACTCGTCATTGCCTGGCTCCATACCTGAGATTAAATTCTGGGACTAGGAACAGGGAGGGGCATCTGCCATCTGTCTTCTGTCCTGGAGCCCGGAGTGCAGCTTCCCGTTGTTGCATGGCCATCGGATGCCATCGGAATGGTGGCTGGAATACCGCTGTTAGATATGATAAGAGCCTCTTATGGACGTAAAGAGTGATCACATAAACACCTGTGTGTTATAAGCGTGCCGCGTGCCGAATATTGCCCAAAAAGCAAAAAGAACAAAAATAAAACAAAGGGCTTTTCTTTAAAATAATTTTTAGGTTACAGTTACAGCTATTGTCTATTGTATTCACCTACTGCCTACTGCTACTTATTTTGTGGCTTGTGGGTAATTTCGTTATTTAAAATCCCATAGTACGAAGCAGAAGTAACAAGCTTTTGCTTAGTCCCACCGTCCCACCAAAGGAGCTATCAGAAACAAGCAAAGGAGGAGTGTCCTCGCCTTTTCCGGGCCGTGATCAACCTCCCCCTCCCAACTCCACATCCCGTTCGTTTGAGCTCGGGAAAGAAGCGCAAGAGAGCGAGAGAAATGGTCAGCCACAGGAGGAAGGAGCTGGCAGGGCCGCGCGTGATGCTAGCTGCAATGGATTGGAACACCTTTCGGTTCATCTACTTCGCCACCACCTTGTATGCTTGGCCTGCTTTTTTTTTTACACCACGTAGCCCTTGTTCGGGATGTTCTTGGCGTAGCCGTAGCCGCCGAGCGGGCTGGCGCCGAAGATGAAGCGGCTGGAGCGCACTTCCGGGATCATGGTGAGCTCCTTCTGGACCTTGGACCAGTTGGCGTCGTCGGTGAGCACCACGTCGATCACGTTGTACGCCACGTCGCCGCGGGACTTGTTCACCTGTTGGTTGAATGGGGTTTGGTGGATGAGGAATAGAAAATAAAAAAAATAAAAGACTGATGCGGTGAGGCAAAGATGCTCGAACATGTGTTAAGGCAAGAGACATGAGGACATGAGAAAAAGAGAAACAGCAACAGAAGGAAGAATGCTTGTATTCACGCATTCATCACGAGTATCCGCGAATGACAACAACAACAACAACAACATGCATGTACCTGCTGAAGGATGTTCAAGCTGGCGTCACCGAAGACTCCCAGGATCTTGGAGAGCACGCCCGAGGTGTTCTCGTTAACCACGCTCACGCGCACCGTTTTCTCCGCGTCCCGGGCTTCCAGGATGGTCTCGGGGAAGTTCACGCTGTTGACCACTTCGCCCGTGGTCAAGAAGCGCATGATGGTTTCCGCCGCCATGGCCGCCGCCGCGTCCTCGGCCTCCTCGGTGGACGCCCCCAGGTGGGGAATCACCACGCAGCGCGGATGGTCCCACAGCTCGTCGTCGGGGAAGTCGGTCACGTACCTGAACAAAGAGCCGAAAGGTGAGCATATTCGGCCAGGCAAACAGGAGACGAATGGGGCGAAGCAAACAGGAGACGAATGCGAAATCGACGAAAATCCACAACTTGAATAAGAATGAGAAGTGACCAGTTTAGTGCCGACGTAGTGTCCTTGTTTTTAACTGCCGTGTTCTCACCGGCCAGTATTGCCCGGGGCGTCCAACCAAGCTTTCAAGTCCTTGGAGTCCACGAGCTCGCCGCGGGCGAAGTTGAGGAGCACCGCGTCTTGCTTCATGCCTGCAAGCAGGGTCGAGTTCACGATGCCCTGTCAACGACATCAAGGAAAGCGCACGCACAACAACGCGCACGGAAAGGAAATGTGGGCAAACGTGTGAGGACGCGAGACTGCAAACAAATCGACAAGAGCAAAAGCAGCACTTCAAGGTTGAACGAAGCTGACAGGGACACCAATGTTAAAAAAATGAGTCGCGCGCATAGGCCACTCCTGCAATAAGAATCATCGCCAATAAAGCATGTGTACCTTGGTGCCGCCTTCGGCCACCGACTTGTTGATGAAGGGCACGTTGAGGCTCACGTAGTCCGCCGAGTCCATCACCGCCTTCATGCCCCCGAGGAGCTTGGTTTCCCGGGGCAGCTTGAGCGCCGCTTGAATGGTCATGCCCGGGTCGTAGCCGATCACCTAGAGTCGTTGAGGAGGTTTTGACGTAAAACAACGCAAGCAGTGGCACTGTGGGAGGAGAGGTAAATTGCATACAAAGAAAACGAGCGCACAGCGTACCTGCATGCCAAGGGACGCGCAGTCGCGAGCAGTAGCGCTGCCAATGTGGCCCAGGCCAATGATGCCCACGGTTTTGCCGGCGATCTCGCGGCCGCCGAACATGGCCTTGTCCTTCTCCACTTTCTCGCGGGCAGTGCCGGCTGCGCCCAGGGTTTTCATGTGGTTCACGCCCCCGATGATGTCGCGGCTGCCAAGCAAGAGGCCCGCGATCACCAGCTCCTTCACCGCGTTGGCGTTAGCGCCCGGGGTGTTGAAGACAGGAATCCCGGCGGCGGTCATTTCGTTCACTGGCACGTTGTTGGTACCGGCGCCGCAGCGGGCAATGGCGCGCACCGTCCATGGCACTTCGCTCACTTGCAACTTGTGGCTGAAGAACGCAGCAGCAACACAACAAAAGATAACCAAGAAGCAGACCAATAGAAAGAGTCAGTGATGCAGAGGTTGAATCGCTGCGTTGCAGAGCGAGGTAGGAATAGATCTTCAGGAAAAAGAGCGTGCAAAGAGGATGGAAAAGCGGATTCTACTACTGGAATTGCTCAGAACGACAGAAGAATCTCCGATGAGGACAGCATTATTCGCTATTTCTTCGCCCCACATATGAGATAAAAGCATTAAAAAATCAATGGCGCGTACCTGCGCAAGAGGATGGCGTGAGCGTCGGAGTCGTGGTCAGGCGAAACCTAAGTACCGAGTGAGAAGAAGGCTTGAGTTAGGCACACGTCATCGTTGAACTCAAGAAGGAACGAGCACATCCAAAACAAACACTTCGCGCGCCCATATCGAAACAATCTTGTTCAGCAAATTAAAAACAGCAGTTTGGTCGCTGCAATCGCGAACGGCTGTTGAGTTTGAGCTTAGAGGATACATGCTCTGTGAGAAACCCAAGTGACAGAGATACGTGTTGGACACTCGAAGTATGAGACCGCCAATGTGAAGTGAATCTCCCGGACGCACCGTATAAGAAGCCCGCGGGAATCGAGACAAGCCCTTCTCGCTGATCTTGTTGAAAGTCTTAATCCTGAACTGGCCAGGGGGATTAGGCGAATTGTGTTCAAGGTCAAGCGGCACAGAGCTTGCCCAGGCCGAAGGCGCAGAAGCAGTAGAGAGAGGATGAGCGCGGCGGCTCAGGTTTGCGACCGTGGAAACAATAGGGCGTGCGCGAAACATCTTTATGAAGAAGCGGTGTGGTTGCGGTGTGATTGTCTGACTTTTATGAACGGAGGTTGGACGACTTGGATGGTCGTCGCTCGCTAGATTCAATCGTGAAGATGGTGAATGTGTCGATTTCGTGAAAGGTTCGTGGAGAAAAATTCAAGGTTTCTACAGGAGCACGTGGCCTTGTGTTGAAAAATTACGGTACAAAAATACGATTTATCATTTGGCCTTGCTTCTCGCTTCTCGTCGATGATATATATTATATTAGTGCGTAAGTAGCGCCAAAAAGCTGAAAACTTCTATATTATTACTGCACTGAACATCATCATAACATGACGGAGGCGTAGTGTGCAAGGTAGCGTGGGTCGCTAGTTGAGGGCACAATCAAAGCCATCCGAGTGAACATTAAGATTTCAACCAGTATTTTACCACCAAAACTTCGGGATGAACAACATGGCGGACTCGCGGACCGGCATTCGCCTACCAGCGGACAAGGTTGGGAGTCTCGAAATTGCGGCACCATTACCAGCTCTGGCGCGGGCTCAACTACGGAGTGCTCCGCCTTCATCAAAAACCGGTTTTACTAATTCGTCATCGATGGGTGGTATGAATGACACACGGGGGCAAAGTTTGCCTCCTTCGGGTTTCGGGAGCCCACCGTGCACCACTTCTTCGTTGTCTTCAGGCGTGGGCAGCTTTGCCTTGCAGCAGAAGAGCGTAGCCACCGGCGAATTCAGCGAAGGCTTGCGTGGTCAACTTGACGCCTTGCGGTCTCTCGAAGGCTATGAAGAGTTAGGCGGCAGCACTTATGGGTCTGGGCGACGGCTAGTCATGGAGCTCAAGGAATCAGTGAAGCAACAGCGGCGGCGCGACGCTCGCGAAGCAGGATTCTCTCTGGATTGCGTCGGGGTTTCAAAGCACGAGGCCCTCAGAGTGCCGCGCTACTTGCCTTATTACGACGAAACCCAGGTGCAGAGGGTCCATGACTACCTTTTGAGGTTTTTCAGCAGAATGGAGAATTGCTTTAGCGCCGCTGTGTTCACTTTGTCTCTTTCAAGCTCTCTTGATGTTATTTTTTTTGGTTTTTGTCAGGCCATCTTTTTGAAGGCTCGAGAGCGGCGAGCGGCGCTGTTGCAGTCCTACGACTGGAAAGACATGACGCGCGATCAGAGCGCTGTCATGAAGCACAACGTGGCCCTGCTGGAGCGGCGCGGGCGCGGCACCATAGCCTCTCGCCAAAGCCCTGCAGCCACAATGCAACGCTTCGACCAACGCGTGGGTGCTGCGGCAGGGTTCGTGCAGGTATCATCTGATGAATCTTATGATCCTACTGCCTTTAAAAAATTCGCGATTATTCGACCTTTCCATTCCTAGTTCCAACTACTATACGTACTTTTCTGTGTGATTCACAAACGTGCTCCCGTCCCATGCCCTATTCTGTACGTTCTCCTCCTCCGCTGCCATCAACAGTTGAACACGTCCCTGGCGTCGTCGGAATCGGGCCGTTGGACGCCAGGAGTCTCCTTCCGTGGCGCTACGGTGGACCCTGGTCTTGCGTCCACTGTGGCCAAAGCAGACCGCAAAGCAGCCCATCGCGCGGTAACACACGCTGTAACGCAAGGTGTCGCGAACGGATCCTCGTCGTCGTCACAGATTGCCACGTCTCCCATCACCCCGGGCAACGACAACAATGGTATAGAAGAAGGAAGCGAAGGAGGCCTACCAGTTGAGGCGTCTGTGGAGCTCAGCGCTGCCGAACAGTTGGCCTTGAAGTTGTCCGGTCAAGAAGCTTTGACGCAGCAAGAGCTGCCCACCTCAGCCACGGGTTTACTCCGAGTGCAATCGTTGCACGACTCCAGCACTTCACCTGCTTTCCGCCGGGCACTCGTAAGCATTATAAGACTGTTTATGTACTCCCCTTTCGTTTTTTTAATTTCGTTTTCTTCCCGATTGAACCCTCTTTGGTCTTTCTGTATTCCTTACTTTGTACCGACCACACACACTTTCCCTTGGTCTTCGCCTCGTGTGTGCTCCAACCCCACACCTCAGATGGTGTCTCTGCGACAGCACGGCGTGCCTGTGGTGCAATCTCCGTACAAGTCGATGGCTCCGCTCCTGGAGCACCAAAAGCACGACGACATTGACGACACCGACGGCGGCGGCTTTTCTGTCAGCGAAGTTCGCTCGGTAAGTGTCCCACACACATCACTTTTCCTGTCCTAGCACACACATTCTAAGAGCACACGCTCGCGTTCTTTCTCTTTCATTCCTACCCTATTCAACTCCTACCTTCTCAACCTTTCCATTGACCATTTCCATCTCCATTCTCCTCTGAAGGTGATTCGCTACATCGAGGACATCGCTGACTCGGTCGCGGGCGAAAGCCGCAACGGCGAAATCGAGTTCGAGGAGCTGGACTTGGCGTTCCGGCAGGCGCACCGGTCGAGGGCGGCGGCCCAGTACGAAAAAGCGGGCCGCGCGGCCATGCACAAACTGGAGCTCTTGCTGCGGATGCGGGAAATTTCCATCGTCCAGTGGTTCAATGAGGTTGGTGTGGGCAAAAAGAAAACAAGAGACAACAACATTTCAAACAACTTTTTCCTGCTTTCCTGTTTTTTTCCTTTCCTCCTCTTCTTCTCTTAGAGCATTACTTCTTTCATTGCTGTTTTTTTTATTGCTTTGATTTCACGAATCATTTTGTTAATTACACCTCTTTTGTATTCTTCGTGGCGTGCTGTCACGCTATCACGAACCTCAACGTCTCATACCGCACAGGTGGACTCTCAGACCCACCGCAACGGCTATTTGAGCCACGCTGACTTGATTCACGCCCTCATGGCGTTAACCGACGCCAGGCAGCACCAGTTCAACCCCCATGCTCTCCTCAAACTGCAGCCGGGAAGCTCAGAAACCGAGGTATTCACAATCATCCAACGCATTCAAATTCGAAATTACTTGGTCTTTTTGTTTGCAGAGAGAAAGCCCTTTGCTACTTGAAGATACATATTCGATTTGTCATCTCTATGCTTTCAACTTTTTTCTCCTTGCAACACGCAGGTGCACTCAGCTTTTGAAGCTTACAAGGTCGCTCACGAGGACGGCGAAGCGGGGATTGAGCAGTTTTACAACGTGAAAGCAGCGCGGGAGCAGGCCCACGCCAAAGCCACAATTGCTCTCTCCAAAGCGCAACGGCAGAATCAGGCCGCCCAGAAAAACAGCGCCGCCGCTACTCTCTTTTCGATGCCCAACCAGTTCGACGACCAATTTGCACAAAACGCCCAAGACCACGCAGAAGCCTCAGAGAAAGCAGTGGTTGAAGCCAGCAAGGCGAAGGAACACGCCAAACAGGTAGGATATTTGTAGTTGGCTGAAAATATTGAATACCAAAAAAATGAAATCTGCATGATGCCGTGACCGATTGGGGCCGTTTGTGCCTATTACTTCCTCAACAACAATTGTGCTAACCACAACTTCGTCCCACTTTTATCCAGGTGGCGGTCGCCGCAAAAGCCGACGCGCAACAAGCCGATGCTGACGTCGTCGCGGCTACGGCTGCGGCTGCGGGGGAGGACATGCGGAAGGAGTCCACTGGCGTGGACCTAGCACCCCACAACGAGATGTTCATGAACAAGGATAGTGATGAGAGCAGTGCGGGCCCCGTGGAACGTTCCACGCAGCGCTTGAACAGTGACGACAGCACCCGCAGCGAAGATGACGACCAGAGCAACACAAGTGGAGGTGCGTGCACCTTCTGTTCATCCGTAGTGTGTTTTCTTTGAAATCATCCTTTTCAGCCGGAATTGCTCCGCGCCATTCCTGTCAATTTGACATGTATCTTGGGCGTAATGGTTCCACCACGCAGGCCAAGAAGGAGGCCGTGCTTCCTCACCCGCTGTAGACAACAAGGAGGCTCAGGCCAAAGCTGAAGAGCTGAAAGCGCGCGAGAAAGCGGCCAAAAAGGAAGCAGATGCGCTGGAAGCTGCGGAGAAGTCCCACAAGAAAGACCCCGAGGGCCATTTCGCCAACGTTCAGGTAATTGATTGATTGATTGATGGGTTGGGAGTTGGTAGTGGAACTGTTCTAGGAGTTCAAGTTCCATTTTTTATGACGGCAGGAGAGTTTAACCTTGAAGAAAATTTTTCGGTTGATACATTCAGCAAGAGTTTATCTGCGTTTGGTGTGTGCGTTGGTGTTCCGTTGCAAACTTCATCGATAACGTATTCTCTACTCTAAATTCTACTCTACAGCGCGCCTTCGATTGTTTGACGGTGCCCGAGCAGAAGGCCAACTTTGAGCAGTTTGGACACCCCGACGGCCAGTCCCCCGACACCATTGACCCTTTCAGCTTGCACGAGGTAATGAACTGGAAGTCTATTCAAGTAATAATTTGTTGGGGAACTTCGAAAATGTGGCTGCTGTAGGATTGATTCTACCGTAGTCGTGTTTGCGCCACTGCGCTCATATAAGAACAACTACCTTTTTCTTTTCTTTTCTTTCATCTTTCTCTCTCTCTCTTTGCACACCTTGACCAAAAGGTGGAAGCGTTGCTGCGCTACATGGACCCGGATGCGGACGGCCGTTGCTCGCTGCAAGAAGTCACCATGGCCTTGCGGCGGTCCCACCAAAACCAGAAGGAAAGCGCGAACGAAGCCGTGGTGAGCAAAATCATGGAAAAGCTCGAGAACGAGATGCACGGCGAAGGCGGTGGGCACAAAATGCGGGTCAAGGACTTGTTCAACAAGCTCGACGAAGACGGGAACGGGTAAGCGAAACATGTAGTAGTGTATTCATTACAAGTACTTCTGCAGTATGTGGAGTGCGAGGAGCAATCGAGAGGGGTAGCAAGAGGCATAATTGTTCTCCTTGTCCTCGTCGTCGAAATGTTTCATTGCTGTGCGTCCTGTGGCTATCGCTCATCGCTTCTTTCTCCTTCTACTTCTACTTCTACTTCTTCTTCTTCCTTTTCTTTGTGTGGCAGCTCGATTTCTTCGGCGGAGCTCCGACGCGGCTTAGCGATCATGTCAGGTCCTACTTTAGCCGAGCGCTTTGCGAAGAAACAAGAAGAGTTGAAAGCAGCAAGAAGGCGAGCCAATGCGATGTCCAAGGTATTGCGAGAACGAACGAACTACTAGTACTTGTACACTACTGTGAATATTATATAGATGCAAGAACCGAGGAAGTATTTTAGTATAGCGCTTGTTAGTGCTCATTATACCATTTTGGCTCTGTAATGCACGGGCACTCTCCTCAACTTCTTCTTTTTTTGTGATTGTGATTTTGCTCTTGTCATCAGGTCCTGCAAGAAGGTGAGCTGCGGCAGCGGCTAGCGTCGGCCAAAGCCAGTGGGGCCTACGACTTGCTGCTGCACCTCGACCGCGTCATGAAGTCCGACCAATTGTCACCTCTGGAGTTGTTCCGCATCTTCGACAAGGACGGCAGCGGGGAACTGAATGTGGACGAGGTGAGCATTCATAATGCCATTGTATGATGGTAGGAAAACTGATAAACAGCAGGGCACACAAGTACACTTCTGATCGTGGCCAAAGCCTAGTTTGACCCTCGATCTCTTGTACTTGTAATGCAATTTTCGCAGTTCATGGACGGCCTCGCGAAGTACTTTCGCGCCGAACTTCAGTTCTCCAAAAAGCAAGTGCGGGCGCTCGTGGACTTTTTCGATGCCAATGGAGACGGCGAAATCGAGCCCGACGAATTCAGTGACGTCATCAAACAGGTGGGTCAGCACAGCAGCAGCCCTTTTTATGATAGAGGATTTAGGGGTGTCGTATGACTATTGAATCAATATTTGGTTGCGTGTTTTGATAATCAATTCAACCCTTCGTTCGCAAATTTCTTCTGGTTGCAACTGAGAACTGTCCCTTGTATTCATGAGCAATTTTTGCTGCCTGTGCCACATCCCATTGATTGACTAGCTCCGAAAGGACATCCGGAAGGCAAAAATGCTGGAGAAGCCAAAAGCAGGCGCGAAAAAGCAACCAAGTAGCGCAGCAGTGCAATTGCAAAAGGACATGAATGCCATGGGTTCGTTTACTAGCGACACCTCCTGGAACGCCCCTACCAGTGTAGTGACGTTCAAAACTTGAACGGGCACTTCGTTGGGGCAGTGGTTTTCCATTAATTTACGCCATGGGAAATTGGAAACTGGATAACGCCAGCTCGAGTTTGGACTTTGGACTTATTTACTAGACCCCATTATGAGAAGCATCCCCAGTTCGTAGAAACAAGATATTAAGGGTGCTGCGCCAAATGGATGTTGGATGTAGCCGCAGGATCATATTATACTAGTAAATGTTGAATGTTTGTATCGAAATAGAATCCAGTTCTAAGTTCCGAGTTCAACCACGCGAGAACTCTGGAAATGGAAATGGGAAGCTGAGCGCCGACACAGTCTATAAATATAATGGACTATAGACGCTATTCGAGTGTATTATGATGACGTTCCCTGTTTATTAGTATTAAGAGAGCCTACTGACGGTAACCACCGGGTTCTATTCGCAGTTCATATCTAATGGCACATAGCCACACAGCACAGAGAACTCGTCAAAACCCCTACTTCGCTCGTTTTCTTTGAATGAAATCGCTGCTGTTTTGAAACATGCAAAGAGGGAACTCAAACAGATGCCGAATATTTCCCTACGCCGCCAATCGCCACTTCTTCCTCTTCGTCGTCCTCGTCCTCCATCGCCGTGGCCAGCACGGGCGGCATGTAAGCTCCACTGCTGCTGCTGCCGCTCTTTCCGCCAAGGCTGCTGGTTTTGGCGCTGGCAAAGCCACCTGTTGAGGTTGCGGTGTGTATGGGACTCACAGCGTTGGCGTGCTGGCTGCGCAATTGCTCCAGAGTCAGGCCCGAGGGCGCCGACTCCATCGACGCAGAGCCCATGGGGCTGTACGGGTCCACCACCGAGGCGTTTGCCCAGGCCCATGCGGAGTCGTGCCCTCGTTTGGCCGCCTGCTGGGTCACCCAGTACCACCCCCCACCGCAGGTGGCCACCAGAGCCAGCAAACCGAAAACCCACCCCACCACCGCGCCCGCACTGCTCACGCTGCCGCCCGAAGAAGCCTTGTCGTCGTCGTCGTCGTCTTTGCCGTTGAACTTGTCGTCGTCCAAGTTTTTGAACCGGTCGTCGTCGTAGGTGTGCACGGGCTTTTTGGTGGGGGCACGCGTGGGGGTGCCCGGGGTGCTGGTCGGCTTGGGCATGGGGGCCACGGAAGGCGCGGGCGAGGGCGCGTAGGTTTGCACGGGGACTTCGCCCTTGTAATAGGCGACTTCCACGAAGTATTCCTAATAGGAAGCAAAAGATGGACACATCGAAACGAAAAAAGGAGATTTTTACCTATACAGTAAAGGAGAAATCAGGGCATTTCGCAGGTCTCTTGTAGTTCAACTCAAAACACAAAAACAAACTCATCACAAATATTTTGAGATGCGCACATTTTTGTAGGCATTGCTTGAGGTAGAGCGCGTGTCGTTGAGGCGTTTGATTTCGCCTTGCGGCCACTCTTCCCAGTCCGTCCATTCCGCAGACACGAGCAAGTCATTGCTGCTGGCGTAGTCGTAATCGTAGACAAGCACCTTCATGGACAAGCCTGGGAACACGCACCTTCACCACCGGTGGGGGAGAGGAGACGCGAAAATCAGAAGTACAAGCAACACAAAATGACGTCCCCATTAAAAACGGCAGGGCTTTCATAGTGCCACATACTTTTTGTTGTGCCACAAACGGGCGGAATTCAGGATTTCAAGATGAGTAAGGACCATCAGATATAAATCTCAAACTTTACGAAGGGACGATATCACGGTGTGCGTTGGCTCATTTCTTGTGGTTGTTTTTACCCGAAGTACAAGTATTGGTCCCACGTGGGATTGTTCGAATCGTCAATCACCGAGGTTAAAAGCACTGTGCCGTCCGCATCAAAAGCCACCTAGGAATCGTTGGATAAGCCAAGGATGGGATACAGCAAGAGAGGTGAAAAAAAAAGAGCAACACGAACAAGAGAATCAATAGGAAAATGTTTGTATCCGCATCTGAAGTACACGAGTACAAATCATCACGCACCGCCACGAATGCGTCTGCTTTGGCGTCATACCACTCGCCGCCGTCTTCAACATGAGCATGGTTGACCAACACCTGCAAATGTACCAAGGAATCAAGATAACAGAAAAGAAAAATGAAAAAAACAACAAATACAGTAGGCACGAAGAAGACAAAAACTTCACAAATATTCTACAACGTCACAAATTATCTAACGGGCTACAGTAAGGAACACTTCCACACCGTAACGTTGGCGCCGCCCGCTGCTTTGCAGCTTTGGCACAGGGAGGGCGCAGTGCCGGCAGCAATGGTTACCGGAGCGCCGCCGCTCAGCACTTCCGTGCCGTCCTTGTTGGAAATGGACCATGAAATCTGAGATTGATCGCACGAGGCATACAGGAGTGAATACGTTAGAAGTAATACATTTCAGCACGAGACAAACAGGACTAAGCGGGAAACAAGGAAACAATTCTACGCACGAGATATTTGTCAAGACTTAATATTGAAAGCAAAAAACTACCAATAACAGTGCACTGCTTTTTCGAAACGCTGGAAGTACCTCATATTCGAAGTAGCTGCTGCCTCCGCATTCAACCTGAAAAGTGGTGGTTCCTTTCGCCAAGCAAACTTCTTGCGTGCCGTTGTGGCCATCTTCAAGCGTGATGTCACCCTAGTTGAGAAAGCAGGACAAAGAGGAAGTGTGATAGTGAGACACCATTTTACACATGAGCGAACACGCAAAGACAAACGAACAGAAGAAGTCATTGAAAAAACTGCTGAGGTTGCGGCACTTCGAATCACACAAACTTTGAGGAGTTCGCCCAAGCAATCGTAGATGCGGAGGGTGCTGGTGCCCCACCCGTCGCCCCAGCTGTCGCTCATGAACACCGAGTACATCTCGCCGTCGCAAGCAGTCGGGGCGGGCGTTGGGCACGTGTTGTACATGTAGTCGTCGCCCTCGGATTCGTCATGGTGCCAGAGCGTGGAGCAGTCATCGTCCGCAGAGGAGCAGCCCGGCTGTATAAATATATGCATCAGAGGAGTGGGCAGAGAATTTGAACGCAAGCTTGAGTAGCACGCTTCTCAAAAGTGCTTTCAGTGCTAGCTGTTAGACAAGAAGGGTTAGGCAAACACCAGGTCACGTAAACATACACGCATACAGGAGTTATGCTTAATTAACACACAGACCTCGTAGATTTCCCAACTTATTTCACTCTTCCAGGTACCGCCACCAACAGAAAGGTCGTACTGGAAGTCACCTGAGGCAACGAATAAATGAAGCGGTAACAGAGGCCTGCAGTATTACAAAGTAGTGGGCCATAATGCAGGAACAATACCATACACGCAAGAAAGTACTCTACCTACCCTCTGGTAGGCAAACATATTTTTCGGCGAGACTTCCGCTGTCTAGAGTCATCGGCAGGTGGGCAGGATCCAGCGAGCCGCCCGTGCAATTATTTATGTTAATGTAATTGCCTGTAGATACAGAACCCAGGTACTGATTTAAAAGATTCCGCATGGAAATGCGTAGACGCGCGGGAGCTTTTATTATGTGAGCGACTTCGAATGGAGACAGTTATATCGCTTACCACTCCAACCATCGCCGTAACTGTCGGACATGGTTACTTGGTAGGTATCCGTGCCAGTAGGACAAGTAGCAAGCGCCTGGTAGGCCAAGCTAGCTGTTGCCGCAGCCACAGCTATTAGAGTGCACCTCATATAAACTCGTTGAGGGGTAGGAAGATGGAAGAAGACGTTCGCGAACGTCAACGAAATGTAATTATTCTCCTTAAATAGTCGATGCAGCAGTCCTGTGGATAAGCACTGGCTGGAGAACTACTATCTTTCGTAAAGTGGCAGCTTCCGCACCAATTATTACCCTAAAACAAAAAATGCTGTAAAGCAGGTGATGACAAGTAGGGTCGAAGTCGAAACACAGCAAAAAGGAAACATAGGAAACAAACCCATATTTTGCGCGTGTTTCGTTTCCAAGAAACAGAAACAATGAAAGTGCCGCCCTGGGC
>Ga0307930_1000137_pt1 | contig 54370 bp, 56 predicted proteins | sample OrgLakmetageno46_FD_203161 | JGI IMG/M metagenome (GOLD analysis project Ga0307930, IMG submission 203161) | Saline water microbial communities from Organic Lake, Antarctica - #46 | ecosystem: Environmental > Aquatic > Non-marine Saline and Alkaline > Saline | place: Antarctica: Organic Lake...
TCTGGTGCCGAAAATCGGGCGAGGGGTCAGACGAGGAAGCGCGAAGCGCGCCCCTCTTCTGAAACCTTGCCTCCCGGCGAGGGCAGGGGGGGAACCGCCGCAATGGGAAAATCAAGCGGACAAGGGGGTGGTGCGGCCCGCAGCGCAAAGCGCGAGGACACGGCCCCGCAGGACGCGCCGTATTTTACTGTTGCGGTGGGGGACCGGCGGTCCCCTTCTTTCTTTCTTTTCTTGGCGGCGCAGCGGCGTTCGGCGCAGTCCGAACCCCGCGCCGCGCCCCAGCGATCGTTACCCGTAAGGGCGCATCGGCACGGCCCAGGACGACCATGGCCGAAGGCCCGCACACTGGCTCGGAGAGACAGGGCGCGGGCCATTCGGACAGGGAGGATGGGCCGGGACGTTGCGGGCGTAAGCCGGTCTGCCGGCTGGAGCCTAGAGTGCGGTGACACGCCCAAAGGGCGGGGCGGAGGCCATGACGCCTTGCAGGCTGACAGCAGGCGTGAGCGTCCGACAGCGGGTACATGTCGCTTATCGGATGGGTTTTGAGAGCGCGTTTGAATTGTATGTCTCCGGCAACACTTATAGAGACAGCGGCAATATTCTTCTTTGATTAGAAGCAGCGGCGTGTGCAGAGTGATGTAGGGAAGAAGGAACAAAGCATCTGATGGCACAGGTTGATATTTCGCCCAGCGTGCTCGAATGGGCACGTGAGCGTGCCGGGATGCCGTTCGATACCCTCGCCAAGCGTTTCAAAAAGTACTCTGCGTGGCTTGAAGGAAACGGCGGCCCAACCTTTAAGCAGATCGAAACACTAGCCAGCGTGCTCAACCTTCCGATGGGTATGTTATTTCTCCCAGAACCGCCGGAAGAAAAATTGCCGTTGCCTGACTTCCGGCGGATGGCTGACGGCGGCACGCCGAAACCAAGCACCGAGCTGATTGACACGATCCACACCTGTCAGCGTCGCCAGAGTTGGTATCGAGATCACCTCGCTAGTTCTGGGGCTGACATTCTAAGTTTCGTTGGTTCGGCATCCGCCGACGATCAACCAGCCGTTGTCGCGGGGCAAATTCGTACCGCAGTCAGACTAGAAGTTGGCAACCGCTCCGAGGTAGCGAGTTGGGCTGATTTTCTTCGACAGTTTATTGGCCATGTTCGGGAGGCAGGCATTTTAGTCATGGTGAACGGCGTTGTTGGGAACAACACGCACCGTGGCCTCAACCCGAGAGAGTTTCGCGGCTTTGCGATACCTGACCCATTCGCACCGTTAGTTTTTGTGAATGGTGCCGATACAAAGGCCGGACAAATCTTCACTCTGGCGCATGAACTAGCTCATATTTGGATTGGAAAGGGAGGTATTAGCAACAGCGCAGCCGATGACCTACCTGAAGATACTGCGCCAGATCAGAAGATCGAGCGCTTCTGCAACGCAGTCGCCGCCGAGGTTTTGGTGCCGATATCTCAATTGAGAACGATGGATCTACCTAGTGATGTCGATCTAGCTAAAACCCTGATAGCTCGGACCTTCCGAGTCAGCACGCTCGTCGCTCTACGTCGCCTGAAAGATCTCGGGCTTTTGTCCTATGATGCGTTTCAAGAGGCGTATGATGCCGAGCTTACTTTCCTAATGCAGCAGGCAAAAAAAACGTCTGGAGGCGGGGATTTTTATGCGACCATGGGCGCTCGTGTCGATCCTCGCTTTGCGCACGCCGTTATCTCGGCCGCGCTTGAAGGCCAAACGCTCATGGGTGATGCGTTCAGCCTTTTGAACCTCAAAAATTCGAAAACATTTCACGAAGAAGCTCGGCGTCTGGGAGTGACCAGTTGACTGTATTGTTAGACACAAACGCCGTTCTTACCCCGGCGCTAAGCTATTATGCCTTCGATATCTGCGGAGGATATTGGAATTGGATCGTACAAGCGGCGGCGGCTGGTGATGTAAAAAGTATATCGCCTGTGAAGCGAGAGCTAAGGCAAAAGGACGACCAAATTAAGAATTGGATCGATTTCCACGCAACCAGTCTGTTCTTGCCCGATGACGGGGCGATTGGAAATGCAATGGGGCAGCTCGCTACTTGGGCAGGCTCGAACGGTTATACTTCCGCGGCAGTGGCGGATTTTCTGAGCAAAGCAGACTCTTATCTTATCGCATACGCGATGCTGGGCGGGCATCAAATAGTAACACTCGAAGCCAGTGCACCGGGTTCACGGAACAAGATCAAGATTCCTGACGCAGGCAATGCGTTCGGTATCAGTTCAATTACCCCATTCCAAATGCTTCGGCAGCATGGCGTCACTTTTTAAGCGCATGTCTGTTTTCTGTTCCAGCGATCATCACCCGCAAGGGCGCCTCGGCACGGATCAAGACGACCATGGCCGAAGGTCCGCACACTGTCTCAGAGAGACAGGGCGCGGGCCATTCGGACAGGGAGGATGGGCCGGGACGTTGCGGGCGGAGGCCGGTCTGCCGGCTGGAGCCTGGAGCGCGGTGACACGTCCAAAGGACGGGGCAGGGGCTATTACCTACTGTAGAATAGCACCCATCGCAGAACCGCATTGACTATTGGTAACATATAGGTCACCAAATCTTTCTATGACTGAACTCGTTATTTATGTCACCGAAGCGGGTAAGGCACCGTTCGCAGATTGGTTCGACCGGCTGGACACGGCCGCTGCCTTGAAGGTTCGCACGGCCTTGGCACGGATAGAGACAGGAAACTTTGGAGATGTGAAGCCTGTTGGAGAAGGCGTGTCGGAACGGCGCATCACCTTTGGTCCAGGGTATCGGGTCTACTTTGGACAGGACGGAGATAGGATTGTGATCCTGCTGTGCGGCGGCACCAAGCGGCGCCAAGCACAAGACATCAAGCAGGCGAAGGCCCATTGGGACGACTATAAATCTCGAAAATCGAAGGGAGACTGACATGGCACTGACCAGAAGCTTCAAAGACACGATCAAGGCCCGCGCCGATCGAGACCCTGTGTTTCGCGTCGGGTTGTTCAAGGAAGCTATCGAAGCGCTGCTCAGTGATGATCTGGAAACCGGCAAGTTGCTGCTGCGGGACTACGTGAATGCGACCGTTGGCTTCGACGTCCTGGCCCAAGACATGCAGAAGGATCCGAAGAGCCTGATGCGCATGCTGAGCGCCAAGGGCAATCCGCGAGCGGACAATCTGCTGGCAATGGTGGCGCGTCTCAAGCAACGTGAGGGTGTAACCTTTACAGTAACCCAAGGAAGCGGTTTTCACGCCTGATCAGCATTGCTAAATATCGCCTTAATAGCCTCCTACTATTCAACGATCTCGTGGCCTCCGCAGGTAGAAAACCCGCAAGGCCGACACTGCTGCGACAGTTATGACTTCCGGCAAACCAAGGAAAAACAGTCATGAACGCTGTCGAAATCGAGCAAGCTATTTCTGAACTTGCGGAACAGCCCTTCGACGCTGAAGAGTTTCCCTATGCCTTCCTGATGGCTTTCGGCAACAAGGACACGACCATCAAGCGCCTGCGCACCGGGGCGTCCAACAAGTCCGACATCGGCGGCGTTCTTCAAACGAACAACATTCACCTTGCGACCTGCACCGTGGGAAACGTTGCTGCGACCCTTGACGCTCTCAAGTCCAGTCCCACCACCACCCGTGCCAAGGCGAAATTCATCCTCGCCACCGATGGCATCGACTTGGAGGCCGAGGACATCGCCACTGGCGAAACTATCGCCTGTCGCTATACCGATTTTCCTGATCACTTCGGCTTTTTCCTTCCACTCGCGGGCATTTCCACCGTCAAGCAGATCCGCGAAAGCGCCTTCGACATCCGCGCAACCAGCCGCCTCAACCGGCTCTATGTCGAGCTGATCAAGGACAACCCCGATTGGGGTCGTGCGGACAAACGCCACGACATGAACCACTTTATGGCAAGGCTAATCTTCTGCTTCTTTGCTGAAGACACCGACATTTTTGCAAGCGATCACCTTTTTACCGCGACTGTCGACAAGATGTCGAACCGTGACGGTTCCAACGCGCATGAAGTAATTGGCGAAATCTTCCGCGCGATGAACACGCCCGTCGCAAAAAGGGGTGGGGCCACGCTGCCCCGTTGGGCCGATGCTTTCCCCTATGTGAATGGTGGACTTTTCTCCGGAAACACTGACGCACCGCGCCTCTCCAAGATCGCACAGCGCTACCTGTCCCATATCGGAAGTCTCGACTGGACGCAGATCAATCCAGACATTTTTGGCTCGATGATCCAGGCCGTTGCGGATGAAGATGAACGCTCGGTACTGGGCATGCACTACACCTCAGTGCCGAACATTCTGAAAGTACTGAACCCGCTCTTTCTCGATGATCTAAATGCTGAGCTGGAGTTGGCGGGCGACAACTCTCGCAAGCTGGCCAACCTGCGCACAAGGATGTCCAAGATCCGCGTATTTGACCCCGCCTGTGGCTCAGGCAACTTCCTCGTCATTGCCTACAAGGAAATGCGCGCCATCGAATTCGAGATTAATAAGCGCAGAGACGAACCACATCGCCGCACCGACATTCCCCTGACCAATTATCGGGGGATCGAGCTGCGAAACTTCTCTGCCGAGATTGCGCGGCTGGCGCTCATTATCGCGGAATACCAGTGCGACGTCACCTATCGCGGCCAGAAAGAAGCGTTGGCAGAATTTCTGCCCTTAGATGCGCAAAACTGGATCACCTGCAACAACGCCCTGCGACTTGACTGGCTGTCGGTCTGCCCGCCCACGGGGACGGGAGTGAAATTTCAGGCCGATGACCTGTTCATGTCGCCGCTGGATCAGGCGCAGATCGACTTCGCGAATGAAGGGGGTGAGACCTATATTTGCGGGAACCCGCCTTATTTGGGGAGCCAGTGGCAGAGCACCGAGCAGAAAGAAGACCTTGGGCGTATTTTTGATGGTCGTACGAAGAACTGGAAATCCCTCGACTATGTCGCTGGCTGGTTCATGAAGGCCGCCGATTATGGCCTGCATACACCAACGGTTTCCGCTTTGGTGTCTACCAATTCCGTATGTCAGGGCCGCCAGGTTGAAACATTATGGTCGCTGATATTTGCGTCAGGGCATGAGATTGCTTTCGCGCACGACTCTTTCAAGTGGGCAAATCTTGCCTCGCACAACGCCGGTGTTACGGTCGTTATTGTTGGCATTTCTAATCGGTTGTCCGCCACTCGACGTCTGTTTTCGGACGGGGTAGATGGCGAAACAAGTGTGAGAGAAGTCAGTAACATAAACCCTTATCTCAGTCCCGGTCCAAATGTGCTGGTGAAACCGGCGACCAAGCCGATGTCCACACAACACGAGATGAGCTTCGGCAATATGCCGAACGAGGGCGGTCATCTTTTGTTAAGCGTCACAGAAGCGGAGCAAGTGATTGAGCATCAGGATGTACCCGCACGTTTCATCAGGCCATTTCTAGGATCGCAGGAATTCATTCGCGGCACAGAGCGCCGCTGCGTGTGGGTCACCAACGACGATCTGGATGAAGCAAACAAGGTGATGTGGTTGCAAGATCGCTTTGCAGCAGTGAGGCAGCAACGCGAGAACTCCGATCGCGCGACCACGAAGGCCTTGGCAATGTCGCCTCATCGCTTCGGAGAGGTCAGGCAAACCGGCGAAGAACGAGTTATAGCGGTAGCGGCAATCAGTTCCGAAAACCGGGAATATCTTCCTTGTGGCCTGCTAGCCCCCGGAACAATTATCTCCAATAAGTGCTACGCCCTCTACGACGCCCCACTCTGGAACATGGCTCTGATCGCTTCACGCCTCCATTGGGTCTGGATTGGCACAGTCTGCGTGAGGATGCGAACTGATTTCAGCTATTCCAACACCCTCGGCTGGAACACCTTCCCCGTCCCGAAACTGACTGAGAAGAACCGCACCGACCTGATAGTGGCGGCGGAAGGCATTCTTCTGACCCGTGAAGCGCATTTCCCGGCGACCATTGCCGACCTTTATGATCCCGAAAAGATGCCTGCCAACCTCCGCGCCGCCCATGACTACAACGACGAGGTCCTGGAACGCATCTATATCGGCCGCCGGTTCCGCAACGATACAGAACGGCTAGAACACCTATTCGCTATGTACACAAAGATGACGACAAGGGTGGCGGTATGATGTTCAATCGCATCTCTTATGCCAGCCTCAACTCGCGCCAAAAGGAAAATCACAACTTCCAAAAAGTTGCGGCTCGGCTGGCCGATTATGGATTCAATAGCATTCGATTGACGGACGATTGGCAAGGCGCGGATTTCATCGCCGTACATATTGACGGCGAAACTTTCCTTAAGGTTCAGCTCAAGGGGCGGCTGGTCATCGACCGAAAATACCAAGGCAAGGAAATACACGTTGCCTTCCTTCATGGCGATGATCTGTATCTGTATGATCACGACGCGTTGGTCGGGTTCATGGAGTCGACGGCCAAGATCGGTGCAGACAGCGTCACATGGCACCAAAATGGGTTCCGCAGTTGGCCCAGCCCACCCCTTTGGGCCATTATATATTTGAATGATTTCAGGATTTCGCAATGATCAAAGGTGCCCCCTCCGTCTCCGTCACTTATGCCACGACAGGCAAAGACCAAGCGCCCAATGAGATGGGTATGCGAGCGATGCAGGAGCGCGCCTACGAAAAACGTGGGGAGCAGTACCTGCTGATCAAATCGCCCCCGGCATCGGGAAAGTCTCGGGCACTTATGTTCATCGCGTTGGACAAGCTCCAAAATCAGGGCGTGAAGCAGGCGATCGTGGTGGTGCCGGAAAAATCCATCGGATCAAGTTTCAACGATGAGCCGCTCAGCAAGTTCGGCTTCTGGGCGGACTGGACCGTGCGGCCGCAGTGGAACCTGTGCAACGCGCCAGGCGGTGATGATGGTAAGGTGGGCGCGGTCGGAAAATTTTTGGCCAGCGATGACAAGGTTCTGGTCTGTACCCATGCCAGCTTTCGCTTCGCTGTAGACAAGTTCGGGATTGAGGCGTTCGACGGCCGTCTGATCGCGGTGGACGAATTTCACCACGTCAGCGCCAACCCCGACAATAAGCTGGGCGCTCATTTGGGCGCATTGGTCGCCCGCGACAAAGTGCATGTCGTCGCCATGACCGGATCGTATTTTCGCGGCGATGCCGAAGCGGTGTTGTCGCCAGAGGATGAGGCGAAGTTCAACACTGTCACCTACACATATTACGAACAGCTGAACGGCTACAAATATCTGAAGACTCTCGATATCGGATATTTTTTCTACTCCGGCTCTTATGCCGACGACATCCTTAAAGTCCTCGATCCGCACGAAAAGACGATCCTTCACATTCCCAATGTGAATTCCCGTGAAAGTACCAAGGACAAGCATCGCGAGGTCGAACATATCATCGACGCCTTAGGGGACTGGCAGGGGGCAGACCCGGTGACGGGCTTCCAGCTTGTCAAAACGCCAGACGGGCGGGTGTTACGGATTGCCGATCTGGTCGACGATGAAGCTGCCAAGCGGGACAGGGTGTCTGCCGCGTTGAAGGATCCGGCGCAGAAGAACAACCGCGACCATGTGGACATCATCATCGCCCTCGGCATGGCGAAAGAGGGATTTGACTGGATCTGGTGTGAACACGCCTTGACGGTTGGCTACCGCGCCAGCCTGACCGAGATTGTACAGATTATTGGCCGGGCGACGCGCGACGCGGTCGGCAAGACCACTGCGCGGTTTACCAATCTGATTGCCGAGCCCGATGCGTCTGCGGAAAATGTCACCGAGGCAGTCAACGACACGCTCAAGGCGATAGCGGCAAGTTTGCTCATGGAGCAGGTACTGGCGCCGCGGTTCAATTTCACGCCTAAAAGCCCGAAGAGCGGGCCGGTCGAAGGGTTTGACTACGGCGAAGGCGGCTACGACCCCACCAAAACCAATGTTGGCTTCAACGAGACCAGCGGCCAGTTCCAGATCGAGATCAAAGGGCTAGTGGAACCGAAAAGCAAAGAGGCCAAGCGCATTTGCCAAGAGGATCTGAATGAGGTGATTACCGCCTTCGTCCAGGATAAGACCACCATCGAACGCGGCCTGTTCGATGAAGAACTTGTGCCGGAAGAGCTGACGCAAGTGCGGATGGGAAAGATCGTGGGCGCAAAGTTCCCCGAACTTGCGGCCGAGGATCAAGAGGCGGTACGCCAGCATGCGGTGGCCGCTTTGAACCTGACCCAAAAAGCGAAAGAGATAGCAGTCACCAGCAAGGATGATGCCCAGGCGAGCGGCAACACCGCCCTGATCGACGGAGTTCGAAAATTTGCGATGGACGTGCGCGAGCTCGATATTGATCTGATTGACCGGATTAATCCCTTCGGCGAAGCCTACGCGATCCTGGCCAAGAGCATGAGCGAAGAAAGCCTGAAGCAGGTCGCTGTCGTCATCTCTGCCAAGAAGGTCCAGCTCTCCCCCGAAGAGGCGCGCGACCTTGCCCGTCGCGCCGTCAAGTTTCAGCAAGAGCGAGGCAGATTGCCCTCGATCTTGTCACCCGACCCTTGGGAAAAGAAAATGGCCGAAGGTGTGGCATATCTCGTTCGCATGAAACAGGAGTCCGCTAATGGCTAAGGCATTCACCGAAGACGACGACGCCCTGCTTGCAGAGCTTGGTGTCGAGGTCGAGGTCAAAAAAAACGTTAGTCGTACGCCACGCGAAGAGCGCATCATTGCTGGCTTCGAAGAGATACTGCGTTTTGCCGAAGAACATGGCCGGGCACCGCAGCATGGTGAAGACCGCGATATTTTCGAACGGCTTTATGCTGTGCGGCTGGATCGGATACGCGACATACAAGATTGCCGCGAACTGGTTGCGCCGCTGGACAATCACGGCCTCTTGGCCGACGTCCCACAGACTACGGCCATGGAAGCAGATGATCTTGACGACGACGCCCTGCTCAACGCGCTGGGGATCGAAGTCTCTGCGCCACCGATCACCGAACTGAAACACGTGCGTTCGACGGCCGAAAAGAAAGCCGCTGATGAAATTGCTAACCGAGACAGATGCGAGGACTTCGCGACCTTCAAGCCGCTCTTTGAGCAGGTCCAAAAGGAGCTAGACGCCGGATTGAGGGAAACACGTCCGTTCGAGATGAAGGCTGAAATCGAAAAAGGACGGTTCTTCATCGTGAGTGGCCAGAAAGCCTATGTCGCCGAGAAAGGTGAGACGATCATTACCGATCAGGGCCGAACCGATGCCCGGTTGCGTGTGATCTTCGACAATGGCACGGAAAGCAGCATGCTCATGCGCTCGCTTCAACGCGCACTGAACAAAGACGAAGCCGGACGGAGGATCACCGATCCAACGGCGGGACCGTTGTTTTCAGACCAGACGATCGACGGCGATGAAGCCAGTGGCACGATATATGTGCTGCGCAGTAAGTCCGATCACCCGCTGGTAGCCGAGAACCGCAACCTGGTGCACAAGATTGGCGTGACCAATATGAGCGTGGAAAAAAGGATCGCGGGTGCACACCTTCAGCCAACCTTCCTGATGGCAAATGTCGAGATCATCGCGACCTATGAGCTGTACAACATCAACCGAACCAAACTCGAAAATCTCATCCACCGCTTCTTTGAAACAGCACGGCTCGACGTTGAAATTATGGATCGCTTTGGGCGTCCCGTGACGCCGAGGGAGTGGTTTCTGGTACCACTGTTTGTGATCAAGGACGTAGTTGAGAAAATCAAAGACGGGACAATCTCAAAATACACCTACGATCCGCAACAAGCCAAATTAATCCACGTAAGGTAGTCAAAATTAGGCCTTTGCAAACTTTCGATCAGTTTGGCAGCACTCGCCAAAGCGGTAATTCCAGCACCACGACCCACACGGTCGTGTCGTAAAAGCTATATGAAATGTGAGCGTAGCTCATCAATTTTCGGAGACTTTGCCCGTGTCGATAGAGATTGTAGATCTAACCCTGGACGAGGTCGTTCAACATTTAGCAGCCGGTAATGCTATGCAGGTTTCTGATGGGCCAAGCCGTCCATAATCCGGACGAAGACCCCAAATCGCTTCCATCGGTTTTAGAGCCTCTTTAGCGAGCCATCCTCCCTGGGAGCACCACCAGCGCAACACATTGCGAATAATGAATATTATGCCAATCAGGATCTTCTGCTATCGACACGGGGACGGCCATGACTCTTCGGGAAAATACGGACCAAGGCGCGCCATTTGCGCCTCTGTAAGCCAGACCAGGTTGCTAATGCATGTCGCCTCCTTGCGGAGCCTGAATCACGACTGCCGCCCATGATCAATGGGTCCTGAGCCCAGTTGGTTTCCTGCTGCTGTCAGGAGTTGGCGAAGCCTCGCGACGGCGTCTCCACCTTGCGTCGCTCTCGCGGTATTCCTCGTTCTCCTGCGGGCTGAAAGCGATACTCCATTGGCAGACGGCCTGCCTATCGATACGTATTGACCGATCATCGATACGTATCTAGAAGGGAATTATGGGATCAGGAAGAGTTACGCAGAAGGATGTCGCGATGCAGGCAGGGGTCTCCCAAGCCACTGTGTCGACGTTTCTGGCGGGCAACACCGATCTGATCGCCCGCGAGACGGCCCTGCGGATCAAGTCGGCGATCGCCGAGCTGGATTATACGCCGAACCGGTCTGCGCGCACCTTGCGGACACAGCGAAGCATGGTCGTCGCCTGCGTCGTGCCCGACATCACCAACCCGTTCTACCCGGCGCTCTTTGCCGCAGCCCAGGCAACGCTCGGAGCCGAGTATGACGTCGTTGCGATCAATTCCGGGGGGCAGCGCGACGCCGAGCAGGCGGTCATCGCCGCCGCTCTTCGCGGTCGCTACGATGGGCTTCTCGGTGTCTTCTTCAGCTGTCGGGCCTCGGATTTCGAAGATGCGGTCAAGGCCGGTGTGGCTGTCGTCAGGATCGAGGCCCGGAGAAAGCTTAGTGGCGACCTCGCGATTGATGACGTCTTCGTCGACAACCGCCGCGCCGCGCGAGAGCTGACCGATTGCCTCCTGTCGCTCGGGCATGTGCGGATCGAGATGGTCGCCGCCGCCGGCGGCCCTGAGACTGTCCGCGTGGATGGATATCGCGAGGCCATGCAGAAGGCAGGGCACGAGGTCGTGGTCCACAAGGCGAAGGCCTTCACCGCCGAAGGCGGGGCGCAAGCTATCCGAGCGATGCTGGAGGCGGGCGATCCGCCGACGGCGATCTTGGCCGCCAACGACCTGATGGCCATAGGCGCCATGCGGGCCCTTGGCGAGGCTGGCCTCTCGGTGCCCGGCGACGTGTCGATCGCCGGCTTCGACGACATCATGCCGGCCGCCCTTGCGGTTCCGCAACTTTCGACCGTCGCGCTTCATCAGGATGAGCTTGGCGCTCGCGCGGCGAGCCTGCTCCTCCAACGTTTTTCCGGGGTGGCCGACGGAGCCGGCCGCCTCGTGGAGATGCCGTTCGATATCGTTCACCGGGCCTCGATCGGCCCCCCGCGGCAGATGCCGCACGAGACACGTATCCACCAAAGGAGGAACTCGACATGACCAGACTGAACCTGAGAAACACGACGATCGCGGCCACGGTGCTGATGTCGCTGGCCGGGCAGGCCACGGCGCAGGAGGTCGTCTGGTGGTATGAACAGGCGACGCCCGACCAACAGGAGCTCATCACCACCCTTATCGAAGATCCCTTTGCCGCGGCGAACCCAGACGTGGATCTTGTGATCGACTACCGTGGCAACGAACTCGACAAACAACTTCGCGTCGCCATGCTGTCGGGCAGCGGGCCCGACCTGGTCTATACGCCGGGACCGTCTTACGTCGCGCCCATGGCCCAGGCAGGACAGCTTATGCCGCTCGACGATTACGCCGCGGAGTACGGCTGGAACGACAGCATCCTGCCCGTGTTCCTAGAAATGGGGCGCTATGACGGCACGCTCTACGCCCTGCCCAAGACCTACGAGACGCTGGGCCTCTACTACAATGCCTCGCTCTTCGAGGAGAACGGCTGGGAAGTGCCGGGCAGCGTCGAAGAGATGGAGACGCTTGCCGGCGAGATGCTCGCCGCGGGTATCGTGCCCTTCGCTGCCGGCAACTCCGACTGGCGCGGAGCGAACGAGTGGTTCGTCTCGCTAGCGCTCAATTCGGTCGCCGGGCCCGACAAAGTCTACCAAGCACTGACCGGAGAGATTCCCTGGACCGACCCGGCCTTCGTCGAGGCGATCCAGGCGCTCGAAGGCTGGTGGGATGCCGGCTACTTCGGCGACGACTACTTTTCAATCAACAGTGACGATCAGCCGGCCGCGATGCTCGCCAACGGCGACGCCGGCATGATGCCGTCGGGCACTTGGGCCTTCCAGAACGTCGCCATCTTTTTCGCGGAAAGCGAGGCCGAACCGGGCTTCACGGGTTTTCCGTCGGCCGAAGGGGATCCGGTCTTTCCGCTGGGGGTCGGCTCGACCTTTTCCATCGCTCAGACCTCGGACAATCCAGATTCCGCCGCCAAGGTGATCGACTTCATCTTCTCACCGGACTTCTACGGGCCAATGAATTCGGCCTGGCAAGGCGAATGGAACATTCCGCTTGCGGATCTGTCCGGCGTCACGATGGCCGAGGATGTCTTGCCGATCTTCACGAACGCCATGGCGACGCTGGCGTCTTCCGTGGACCAGGGCAACTACGGCTATACGACCTGGACCTTCCTTCCGCCGGCGACCAACAGCCTGCTGATCAACGGGATCGAGGAAGTCTGGCTTGACCGGACGACCGCGGAGCAGTTCCTCGAGGAAATCGATGCGGAGTTCCGGGAGGAAATGGCGGACGGCAAGGTGCCGGCCATTCCGGCGCGCTGAGTCCGAAGGCGGAGGGGCGCCTGCCGCCCCTCCCGACCCGACCCGCCCAATCGTTGAACCCGGAACCTCATGTGGGGAAAGGAGGCATCGTGCATAGCCTCTACGTGCTGCCTACGCTCATCATCAATGTGACGATCATCGCAATTCCGGCTTTGTTGACCGTCACGCTAGCGTTCTTCCAGTGGGACGGAATCTCTGCGCCCGAGTTCGTCGGTCTCGAGAATTTCGAAGACCTCTGGTACGATCGGGTCTTCTGGACTGCACTGACTAACAACCTGATCTGGACGCTGATCTTTCTGACCGTACCGGTGGCGATGGGCTTGCTGGCGGCGACGATGATGCTGGTGGCGCGACGCGGATCGACCTTCTTTCAAGTCGTCTACTTCCTCCCGGTCATCATCGCGACCGCGATCACGGCACGGATCTGGCAGGGCATGATCTATTCCCCGGTCACCGGCATCAACGGCCTGCTGGACCGCTACGGCCTGGAAATGGCGAACCCGCTGACGCAGACGGCCACGGCGCTCTACGGAATCGCCGTCGTCGATCTGTGGCACTGGTGGGGGTTCCTGTGCGTGATCTTCTTTGCCGCCCTCCGGCAGGTGCCCGCCGAACAGGTCGAGGCGGCGCGCGTCGAAGGCGCGACCTTCTGGCAGGTGCTGCGATACGTGCTGCTGCCCGGCATCCGGCCGACGATCACCTTGATGCTCATCATGACGGTGATCTGGTCGTTCCTGGTCTTCGACTTCGTCTTCATCCTGACCCAAGGCGGTCCCGCCTATTCGTCCGAAGTGCTGTCGACACTGGCCTACCGGTCGGCCTTCTACGACCTCGCCGTCGGCAAGGCTGCGGCGGTGTCGGTGGTGATAAGCCTCTTCGGCCTGTGCGCCACCGTCTTCTACATCCGTGCGCAGGCGAGGGAGTTCGAAGAATGACCGAAAGCCGCGTCACCCTCACCATCGTCTATGCCGCGCTCGGCATCCTTCTCTTCATCACGCTGTTTCCGATCGCGCTGATGGTCCTGAATTCGGTCAAGCCATCGACCCAGATCGTCCAGAACCCGCTGGCCTGGCCCGAAACGTTCCGCTGGGACAATTTCACTCGCGCCTGGGAGGATGCCCGCTTTGCCCGGACGCTGTGGAACAGCCTTGTGCTCACGGCGACAACCATCGTGCTGGTCTGCACCACTGCCTCGCTCAGCGCCTATGTCCTGGCGCGCCGCAAGATCAAGACGTGGAAGATCGTCACCTTCTACCTGTTGGCGACTACGACGGCACCAATCCAGCTCTTTCTCTTTCCGCTCTACTTCGGGTTCGCGCGGCTGGGGCTGATCAACAATCCCATAGCCGTCGCCTTCATCTATACTGCGGTCTATTCGCCCTTCGCGATCATGCTGCTGCGCACCTACTTCCTCGCCGTTCCGAAGGAATTGGAAGAGGCGGCGCTGGTCGACGGGGCGACCCAATGGCAGGTCTTCCGACTTGTCTTCCTGCCGATCGTCAGCCCGGGCATCCTGACCGTGGCCCTGATCATCGGGCTATATTCGTGGAACGAATTCCTGATCGCCACGACCTTTCTCCAAGGGCGTGACAACATGACAGCAGTCGTCTCGTTCTTCCAACTTTCCGGCCAGTACAGCTCCGACTGGGGCGAGATCATGGCCGCCGCACTTATCATCGTCCTTCCCGTCGTCATCCTCTTCGTGGCGCTCCAGCGTCGCTTCATCGAAGGCATGGCCGGCGGATCCGTGAAGGGCTGACAAAAGGAGATGTTCATGTCGCTACCTCAAGACCACCTCGAGCGCGTCTATGCAGGCGTTCTCGGCAAACTGATCGGCGTCTACCTTGGCCGTCCGTTCGAGAACTGGCGCTACGACCGGATCATGCGCGAGCTAGGCCCGATCGAATACTATGTCCACGACCGCCTCGGCGAGCCGCTGGTCGTGACCGATGACGACGTATCGGGCACGTTCACCTTCCCCCGGGCCTTGGAGGATCACCGCCTGTCGGCCGATCTAAGCGCCGAGGAGATCGGAGAGGTCTGGCGCAACTACATCGTAGAGGAGCGCGCGATCCTGTGGTGGGGCGGCGCAGGCAACTCCACGGAGCACACCGCATGGCTGAACCTGGACAAGGGGATCAAGGCACCCGCTTCGGGTTCCATCGCCACAAACGGGGCGGCCGTCGCCGAACAGATCGGTGCGCAGATCTTCATCGACGGCTGGGCGCTGGTGTCACCGGGCAATCCGGCGCAGGCTGCCAAGCTGGCCCGCGCGGCGGGCTCGGTCAGCCATGATGGCGAGAGCGTGAACGCAGCGGTGCTGTGGGCCGCGATGGAGGCGGAGGCCTTCATGAGCAAGGACGTCGATCACCTTCTGGATACGGGGCTCGCCCATATCGCTCCGGACTGCCTCATCGCTCGGCTCGTCCGCGACGTGCGCGATTGGGTGCGCAGCTCGAACGAGGATTGGGAGGCGACGCGGGCGAAGATTGAGGATCGGTACGGATACCAGCATTACCCCGGCAACTGCCACGTGGTGCCGAACCATGCGCTGATGATCATGGCGCTGCTTCACGCCCCGCACGACTTCCAGCGCGGGCAGATGATCGTGAACACCAGTGGCTGGGATACGGACTGCAATGCCGGTAACCTGGGGTGCCTGCAGGGGATCATGCTGGGCCTCGATGGGATCGACTCCGGCCCCGACTGGCGCGGGCCCGTGGCGGACCGCCTCCTGATCTCCACCGCGGACGGCGGCAACTCGATCACCGACGCGGTGCGCATCTCTCGCTGGCTGACCGATCTGGGCCGCGGCTTGGCTGGACAGGAGAAGCTCGAACTGCCGAAGAACGGCGCTCGGTTCCACTTTACCCTGCCCGGGTCTGTTCAAGGCTTCCGTCCCCAACCCTCGGCTAATGCGCTTGAGCACTTCCGCGTGACCGGCACAGGCAATGCGCTGGCTCTCGACTTCGACAAGCTCGCGCAGGGGCGCGAGGCAGCTGCAACCACGCCGGTCTTTGCCCTGCCTGAAGTTCGGAAGATGCGGACCTACGATCTGCTCGCCTCTCCGCTGGTCTATCCGGGGCAGCGCCTTACCGCGCGACTGACGGGCGAAGGCTCGATCGAAGGCGCTGTCGAGGCACGCCTGCGCATCCGACACTACGATGGTACCGACAATCTGGTGGCGATCGAAAGCCCGGAAGCTGCGGCCGTGCAGAAGGGCGAAAGCGTCGATCTCTCATGGACCTTGCCCGATCTTGGCGGCCACCCGATCGCCGAAGTGGGCATCGTGCTGACTGCGCCGTCGGGACGTTCCTCTGGCCGGGTCCTTCTGGATCGCATGAGCTGGGACGGCATACCGGATGTCACCTTCTGCCGGCCCAAGGATGGCGGTGACTTCTGGTGGCGTGCCTGGATCAATGGGGCCAGTTTCTTTTCCAAGCACTTCCTGCAGGACATGCGAATCAGCCAGGCCCGCGGCGAAGGCATGATCCTTCAAGGTACCCGCGACTGGACCGACTACCAGGTCGAGGCCGACATGATGTGGCACCTCGGCCCCCGCGGCGGGCTCGTCTTCCGGGCCCATGGGTTGCGGCGGTACTATGCCGCTCGATTGACCGGCGAGGGAAAGCTGCAACTGGTGCTGCGTCGTGACGATGCAGAGAAGGTCCTGGATGAGGTGTCTTGCGATCCTGGCCTTGAGGCACCTTTCCGGCTGGTCGTGTCCGCTAAAGGCGACAGGCTGTCCGCGAAGATCGGAGACGCCAAGGTCAGCGCGACGGACAGCACCTACGCGGGCGGAGCGATGGGGCTATTCGTGACGGAGGGGGCGATCTCGGCCACCCGCATCCACGTAGGACCTGTCTGATGGCATCGGTCCTGATCGAAAACGTGACCAAGTCCTACGGCGCTGTCCAAGTGATGCACGGCATCAGCGCGGCCATCGAGGATGGCGAATTCGTCGCCCTCGTCGGCCCGTCAGGCTGCGGAAAGTCCACGCTCCTGCGGATGATCGCAGGGCTCGAGGAGATCACCGGAGGCACGATCCGGATCGGCGACCAGGTGGTCAACGGCACCGCGCCGAAGGAACGTAATGTGTCGATGGTCTTCCAGAATTACGCCCTCTATCCCCACATGACGGTCGCCGAGAACATGGCGTTCTCGCTCACGCTGGCCGGGGCACCGAAATCGGAAAAGGTCGAAAAGGTGCGTCGCGCTGCCGAGATCCTAGAGATCACGGATCTGCTCTCGCGCAAGCCGCGGGCCCTTTCGGGCGGTCAACGGCAACGGGTGGCGATGGGCCGTTCCATTGTCCGCAACCCGGCGGTCTTTCTCTTCGATGAACCGCTCAGCAACCTCGACGCCAAGCTCAGAGTGCAGATGCGGTCGGAGATCAAAGCGCTGCACCGGCGGCTGGGGACGACGATGATCTACGTCACCCACGATCAGGTCGAAGCAATGACCATGGCCGACCGGATCGTGGTGCTGCAATCCGGGCGGATCGAACAGGTCGGCCCTCCCCTCGATCTCTATGACCGGCCGGCGAATGTCTTCGTGGCCGAGTTCATCGGGTCCCCGTCGATGAACTTGATTCCGGCGAGTGTCTCAGGCAGTTCCCTCAGGCTCGAAGAGGGTGGTTCGATCGACCTGCCGGCTGGCCTGCAGGTGGCGGATGGCAAGAAGGTCCTCATCGGAAAGCGACCGGAAGAGATCGTGTTGGCTGCCGACGGTCTTACCGCGCAGGTGTTGAACATCGATCCAACCGGGTCGGAGAGCGTGGTCGATCTGACGCTCCATGGCAGATCATTGACCCTGGTGCTTCGCGAACGACCACAGTTCCGGGTCGGAGATCAGATTACGATCGGTATGGAAAACGGAGCGACGCACCTGTTTGATAGCGAGACGGGCCTACGGATCGGATAGCCCGGTTCCGTCTGCCCTTCCCGGGCACAAGATGGTCTTGGTATCAACGTCAACGCCCGGGTTGACTCTGGTCTTGGTCAGAAACTGATCGAACCCGGTCGCGCGGTCCACTTCCTGGATGATGTCGGTGATCCGCGTCTGCGGTATGCGGCGGTAGAGATCGGACAGCAGGTCATCGGCCCCCTGTGGTAATGCTGTCGGCAGCCGGCTCAGATGAAGCACGCCGTTCTCAATCGAACCACCGGGGATCGCGCCTGGAGCTGGAAGCCAATTTTTCGAAGAAGTCAAAAATTCATATTACATAATTTCCCTTATCGGCGTTACAGATAACCCTGTTTCACCTTGCGCTTTGCTATCTCTGATAGAGCGTCAACCGCTAGTCCCTCGTCGGGAAAAAAGCGGGTTGTGGTCAATCCTGGGGAACCGAGCTGACCAGACTCCGCGACAAGCGCAGCACCGCCAAATAGATCGGGCTGAACCGTCACAAGGTAAAAGCGGCGGATGGTCCCCTCGGGATCAGTTCGCCGCAAACGCAGAACGGAAGGAAACATTTCGATCTGTTGCGGATCGGTCATGCGAAAATCAGCCCTTGGTGTTTCTGCCCTTGATCAGAAGGGCCACACAGATGCGACCCAGAAACTAGCCACATTCCAGACATGTACGGCAACGTATGCGGCTAAAAAGATTGCAGCTCCGATGGCAAGCGTGAAAGCGTTGCTGTCGGACCCACCTGCCCGCCTGCGCTTTCTGGCGGCGTCCTGATCGTCGTACATCGCTGCAACCTGGGCCCTATCGTAACGGGCTTGTTGGTCAGTCTGGAAAGTCATGGGTCGCTTCCTTTCGATGGCATGGCGCGGGGCCTATCCCCCGGTAGTGACTAGAGCGTAGGCTTCCGCAAATGCTTCATGGAAATTTGATACCAATACAGTCTCCCGTTAAATAGCGCGTAGAACCTGAAAATGTTGCACGCTGGCGTTGTACTAGTCCAAAACGTTGCGATCTGCTGCGGGTCAGTCACTCTGTCGGGTTCCATTTGGCGCTGTCATTTAAGAACCTCTGATACCTTTGGGCGGTGTTCTGCATTTCCAAGAAAATCCGTTGCCGCTCGGTATCGAGGCAGGCGGTGTAGGCAGAAGCATCGCGAAAATACTGGTCGAACTCTCCCTTGAACTCCTCGCGGAAGTCGTGCGCTAGCTCGGCCGTCGTCGGCGCTGGCGCGATCGGTGGATCACACCATTCAGCGAAGGCGGTTCCGGGGCTGACCACGGCCAGCAAGGCAAGGATTGAAAGCTGTTTCATCGGTCGATGGTCCCTTCCCTCACCGCCTGACCGTGAACTGCAAGCTGGGCCGCAAAGCGCGGGGCGTCGTAGGTGGATTGGATCGTAGCCACGCGCTGTTCGTAGGCATCGGCGCCTATGGCACGGCGCAAGTCGCTCTCGTGGAAAGCCCGGTTAGCGTAGGGCGCAGGTCGCGCCATAAGCTGAACCGGATCTGTGAAGACGGTGGGTGGTGCTGCTGGCGCTGGTGCTTTTGGCTTGTGCTGGAACGTTGGCTTGGCCTTGCGGACAAAGGCAACAAGCCACGACAAAGGTGCTATGGCCCGGTCGTTGCGGGCGTTGAGCATGTGAAACCCTTTCCACAGAAATTGCGTGTCCATGCCTGCGGCCTCGGTGCCTTTCTTTGCATCTTCGATGATCGCTGCAAACGGCGTTTGATAGACTGACCCTGCCCCGTCCATAATCCGAATGGACGAAGGCGTATCATTATTACTTTTTGTTCTTGTATATAGTGAAGGCGGCGGCTGACTGCCGGTTACTCGTTTTTCATGGGAAATATCGGCGGTTTCAGCCGGTGCCAGATCCTCGTCAGGCACAGCATTTGCGTCCGCGTCATACACCTTGGAAAATGTGAAAAGGTGCCGGTCGTGATGCCGGCGCTCGATGGTCAGACCAAACAGGTGCGCCAGCTCGTCCAGGGCGGAACGGATGGTGCGGTCGCTGATCCCGGTCATGGTCTGCAACTCCCTCATCGTGAAGGCGGCGAAACCGCACGGTGCGCCTCTGAATTTACCGTCATAGCTGATGTAGCCTGCCAACGTGTTTGCAATGCGCAGCGCGGCCCCTGTCATGGGGGTCCGCGCAAACAGGCGCATGAAATCCCCGCTGTGGGGGATACTCGATGTGGTCACTGGTCTTGTCCTCGCTTGGTGAAGCGAAGCGGTAATCAAGCAAGTTTCTCCTGTTCGCACAGGTGCGTTTTTTAGTTGCTCGTCATGTTGGGAGGGGATAGAACGGTAGCTGAAAACGTCTTAGCTCGGGATTGGCGTCCCGGTTCTATACCCCCCCGCAGGTTTCCGCCTCGCGGGGGTTTCTAATTCTAGGCTTTCGTTTCGCTCCTTGATCGTGATTCCGTTAACGGATTAGTGACAGGCATACTCTGTGTGGATGCTTGCCGCAATTATTGTGTTTGGCGGGATGCCGCGCACAAGCCTTAGTAGCTGACCCATTCGTAGCCACGATTGCCAGCGTAATCGGTCCATTCAACGCCAACGCCGCGAACGGCACCTCTGGTTGGGCAACTCTTGCTAGGAATAACCCAAGACGGTGTTTCGGCTGATGCTGCGCGACGCCAAAAAAAATCGCCTTGTGTTCCATAGCTGCCGAGCGAGATTGATCCCCATTCCCGGCATCCATCTTCGCGGGAATCGACATGCCGCCAACTGCGAACATCCCAAACTTTGATCGAGCGCACGAAGTCATAGATAGGGTCGGATATATCTACGTCGGCTCCCTGCCCTGCGACCAGTTGCAGGATCGACGCTGCATCTGGTCGATACTCTGGGTCGCGGAATACGGCGGGGATGGGCGCGAGCGCGGCTTCCCGACTATCGGTCGGAATAGACTGCATCGGAAGTTGGGCGTCAGGAAAGGTGGCTTCGTAGAGCCGTTGCATGGGGCTTGTGGGTTCACCTTCATAAGAGGCCCCCATCGGACAGCGCCAAATTTGCAGCGGCGGTTCAATCGGCCAAGGGGTCACGCGCCGGATGAACGTCGCATAGGCCAACGTGCATTCAGCAGATTTGGGCCAGCCGCCAGCCAGACACAAAAGCATGGCGCAATCCACGTTAAACGCTGCGTTTGCTTCGCGCGGCGCGTTGAAGATCGCGGCGGCTGCAACAGCGGCGGTGAGTGTTGTTGATCTTAGGAAGGGCAGCATCTAGGTCCTCCTGACGCACAAATTTATAAGTTTGGTACGTTTCTATAAAACTATCAGGGGAGGTTCGTAAAGCGATTTGGCAACTCCAAGTGGCCGGAAAGATGCCCGAACCAAACGTCGGAACACCTTCGCACTTGCACAGCGCCGCGACATAGACGCGGTTCTAGTGACCAAGATTCAGTCGTAGATCACGTCTTCGCAGGGCTTGTCTTTCCACATGGTCGCGATCTGACCCGTATTCCATTTGTAGAGCCAGCCTACAATGTTGCGACTCTTTCGATCTAAAATGCGCTTGATCGGGTGGGCGTGTCTTAGTCTGACAGTGACTCTCTCAGATTTCCCACCAGACAACTGGCGGTTGCGGTCGTGTTTTGTCATCATGCCGTCCTCTCATGCTCCGCAGCGGCTGTTCAACCAATGGTTAGGAAAAAGGCATACGGACTCGCCAATAGCTAGTGACACGACGACACGAACGACATGAAGCGAAACGTCCAGCGACACGATGCGACACGATCCGTCCTAAGTTGCTGAAAGTTATAGATATAAAAAACGATTTTTCGTAAAATAAATATTAACATTCCGGTGGTGAGACGGCGAGCTATGTCATGGTATAGAACACACTCACATCGACATAAAACGACACATCAGACCGGAAAGTGTTGATGGTAAACGGAAAATACTACATCGAGCCACCCACCAGCGATCATGACTTCAGATCGTTAATTCAGGCAGCAATCGCTGCTGGTGTTGGCCGGGATGCGCCTGCGAATGGCGAACCAGCTAAACCTTGGACGGCGGAAACACTCACGACGGCTATCAACCAGGCTGAATCGAGTCGAAGTGTGATCGACTTACGAACCGTGCAGAGGTGGCTCGCTCCGCAGGGTCGTGGTGGCATAAGCGTTCCCAACTTGCGCCGATTGGCAATGGTCTTTGGGTGCAGCGATCCCCGCAGAACAAGCGCGTGGCAGGTGGCTTTGATGCAGGCGCGTAAGCGCACAAGAGCCGAACCGCGCAATGGTGCAGATAATAGTTCGCCCGATGATCCAGCTTATGATCCAGCCGCGATCCCAGCAGGCGTTGCGCCGATCCGAACACCTAGTCTGGCAAGATCATGGGAGTCTTGGTTCAGTCGCGATGACACGCTCAAGCTATCAATTTTGATCTGGGCGGCCTACGCCGTGAACGGGCTAGTGAACGGAATCTTGGGTATCCTGTCGGTCAGCTACAGCGTGACGCCCGGTCTTTCCAAAGAGGTCGGATTTCTTTGGGCACCAACTTGGACCGTTCTGCCCGCACTGATCCTGCCGCTGTTCATCATGCGGGTGAGCTTTAGTCTGTCGCACTGGCGGTCGTATGGGCGCTGTCGTCTTTCGGATGGATCGTCATGCGATAATCGCACAGAAGAAGATGCTTTATTATGGGACGCGCGAATAGATAGTACCGCTTTCTCTTTCTGGATGATCCTCATGTTGTGTCTGGGTGGCGTTTTTCTTGCCCAATGGGTCGGGATATGTCTTCGGCTCTATGCGGAAGGTGAGGCTGGGATATACCAAATTGACAGAAACCTTCTGACCCTCGTTCGGCCGGAATTTATTGGTCAGGGTGCGTCGGCTCTCGTTTCGATGTTTGGTTATCTCTACTCCGCTCTCTACGTTTTCATATTTCTGACTGCGCTCATGTTCCTTTTTATCATGGCCGGAGATTATGAATCGCTGGCCCGGAATATCAATGACGGTGAAATCGAGCAGGAGGCTGCGATCCGAGAGGGTTCATGGATTGCGCTTTCAGCCTTTGATGCCGCGCTTTTGATCGGCTGGGCAGCGATTGCGATAAAACTTCAGGCGGCTTATCTATCATCGGATGCGCCAAATATTGCTCTTTGGATTTTTCACGATCTAACCGGCGTCCTGCGGTTGTCTGCGGAAGTCAACGGGAGCCTGCCTAATACGTCCGTCTCACATTTTACGACGTTTCTGATGATTGCAGTCGGTAATTTTGCGCTCTTTGTGTGCGCTTCACGGGTCAGCAGGGGCCAAATGGCGCTTCGCCAACTCGCGCAAGACGGTAACATACCAGCGCGTCCCCGGTTCGGATATGTTCCGTGGAGGACGTTCGTCATTGTTCAAGTTTTTCTCGTTTGCAGCCTTCTATCTATAGGGCAGGTCCAAGGCTTTTCGCTTGCGCTTGTTTGCTCTCTGGTGCTTTCGGTCTGGTGTCTGACAAGACGCCGCGCTCGCTTTGGAAAGGAATATCATGGAACAAGCACCATTTTTCACGGAAATCGCTGAAGGTCCGGAAGGCGGTCAAGCCTTCTGGGCGCGTGCTGAAGACGGGGTGAGGTTGCGGCTTGCTCACTGGCCGGTTTCAAGCACAGTTCGGCGCGGCGAAGGGACTGTGTTCATCGCGCCGGGGCGTTCCGGCTACATCGAGCGGTATGGTCATTTGGCTAAGCGGTTGGGAGAGGCAGGACTCGGCACGTTCGTGATTGATTGGCGTGGTCATGGGTTGTCGGACAGGCTGACCGAAGATCCGAAAATCTGCCACGTTGACCGGTTCACCGACTACCAGCACGATCTTGATGCCATGATCCAAGCAGCCCGCGATCTTGACCTGCCTTGGCCTTGGACGCTGATCGGCAATTCGATGGGCGCGGCAATCGCGCTACGCGGTCTGGTCCGGGGAATCGAACTGAAGGCTTGCGCCTTCGTTGGGCCGATGTGGGGAATCACCCTGCCGCCGCCCGTTCGTTCAATTGCGGGCGTGTTGTCTAAATGCGCGCGGCTTACCGGATTCGGAGAACGGTTTGCACCGGGACAAGGCGGGCAACCCTATGTCATAAAAGCCCCCTTTGAAGAGAACACGATGACGGGGAACGCGGAAGAATATGCTTACTGGCAGTCACAGGCGAAGGCCCATCCGGAATTGATGATCGGTGGCGTGAGCTTCGGCTGGCTCAACGAGTCTTTGAAAGAGTGTCGCGCTCTAGCTTCGATGCCTTCACCCGCGATCCCCTGTCTAGCTTTCTGCGGAGAGGCCGATGGGGACGTGGATAAAGAAGTGATCCGCACCCGCATGGCTGACTGGCCGAACGGTAACTACGTCCTGATCCCGGAAGGTCGTCACGATCTTTTATCCGAGAAGCCGGTGATCCGTGCGGCGGTGATCGACCAGATTCTCAATCTCATGGGTAACAGTGACTCGTGATAGCTTTGAAACATGAGTTTTGCCCATTAAGGATGGTTTTGGGAAAAACGTAACATAATTCGCATATTTATAGATTTCTGGCAAATTTATAGGTTGTGCGCATTTTTATAAATATGTAGGTTCAAGGTGCCCAGACAGGGTGCCTGATCCTTCATGCAGAAGGACCACAGGCGTGGATGTAGATTTACAAAAAGAAGCGCCGAATGTGGTCACCGAACCAGAATTCCGACAGTTGCTCCGGATGGGGTATCAGGCTCAATTCGTTTGCGAAGGAGATGCCTACTACAAGGCAGCTGTCTGGTACGGGGAGTGGACAGTCCGCGTCGTCAGCGGTGATGGAACCTTCGATAAAATACTGGTCGCATATCCACGCAGCCGGGGCGAAGAGCAGCAAATCAAGATCAAAATCTTCAAGACAATCAACGGTTGCGCATCGTTTATGCACCGGATGGGTTTCGCAGATTTTACCATCCCCTTCTTCGAGGGGGGGCAGTCATTCCATACCCTTCCAGACCAAGCTGCGAAGGACGATAACAGGTAGTTCAACCTGTCTCCTTCTGTCTGTCCTTCTTGCCCCGACGATGGGGCGGGCCGACGTTCTCGTCATCGGCGAAAGCGGTTTCGTAAGCTATGACCAAGGAAGCGCCTTGGTCGTGTTTGGTGCGCGTCCAGCCCCAGAAATTAAACCAACAGCAACCGTTTCTACTTCTGGTGCAGCGATCCGCGCCCGCGTTCCGCGTGCCGCAATCCTCGCTGCGATTGAAGGTGCGGCTGGCAGATACGCCAATGATCCTGCGATTGCTCGTGCGGGTCTGACGGCCAACGATTGGGTCGCTCTGGTGCGGTCCAACATTCAGATCGAAAGTGCATTTAACCCTGCGGCACGGTCGCATGTAGGTGCCATCGGTCTCGGGCAGTTGATGCCTGAAACAGCACGTCAGTTGGGTGTGAGCCCGCACGACATGCACGAAAACCTCGATGGGTCTGCCCGGTATCTTCTGGCGATGCTTAAGCGCTTCGGTTCAGGGGAATTGGCACTCGCCGCCTACAACGCAGGCCCAGAAGCGGTTGCGCGACACGGTGGGATTCCGCCGTACCGCGAGACGCAAGGACACGTCCGCAAGGTCATGTCCGTATTCGCACAACTTACCGCAAACTAGGAGCGACAGATGAAAAAACAGTATATGATTTTTTGGGTGCTTGCCGCCCTACTATGGGCGAACCCCGCTCTGGCACAGGACATTGACCTTAGTGCGGTCGATTCACTGCTGACAAGTATCCTCGATGCCCTGACGGGCGTGACTGGCCGTACTGTCATGACCATCGTGGCGGTATTCGTTCTGCTCGGCGGTGCCTTCAACTTCATGGATTGGGCGCGGGTTTTCACGCTGCTGCTGATCATCGTGATCATCGGTGTGATCCCGACTGTTATCCAATCCATCTGGAACGGCGGCGCCTAAGATGCAGGAACGGACCCCCTTCTACATTGCGCTGACGCAATCATCGAAACTGTTCGGCTTGCCGTATGGGTTTGCGCTGCCCTTCATGGGGGGGACCGTTCTACCGCTGATCTGGTCAGTGAGCGTCTACACCGCGGTCTGGTGCATCCTCGTTTACGGGCTGTGTCGCTGGGCCGCTGAAAAAGATGAAAAAGTGATCGACGTGTTCCTGATCGGAGCGCGTGCCGTACCCGGCACGCGCACGCGGAAAATGTTCGGGGGTGACAGCTATGGCGCTTAATGTCTCGGCTGTCGCCGCCAGCATCGTTTCGCAGCGCAATCTTCTCCGGAATGGCTTCATGCACGTTCCCTACGTCACGCTGGTGGACGACAAGACCGTCCGTCTGCGTGACAACTCCTTCATGACCTGTATCCGCGTCGATGGCCTGAATGCCGCGACGACCTCGGATAATGAACTGGACAGCATGAAGAAAGCCTTTGCGGGCGTCGTGGCCCAAATGGGGCCCAACTTCACTGTCTATACGCACAAGGTCAGCCGCAAAGTTGACCTGACCCAAGACCTCGAACCCTTAAAGGGAAACGATTTTTCCACGTCACTCGATGAGCGGTGGAACAACGGGCTAAGAACTCGGGAACTTCGGGATAGCATTCTGACAATCTCGATCGTTCGAACGGGGCGCTTGAAAAAAACGGCTGGCCTGTTCCAGCATGCAAGCAACCTGATCGACGGTGCCGGTGATGCCCGCGATATTGAGCTGCTGGAAGAAGTGTGTCGCTTCATGCGGTCAGCCATTGGCACAAAGGCGACACGCATCCTGACGGCTTCCTCTGGCGATCTGCTGGGCTTTCTGGGATCGGTCCAGACCGGCGATGAACGCCCGATCTTCCCAAGTGGTGCTTTGAACGTCATTGCCGACGATGTGCTGTCGGATCGCGTGACCTTCACCGCTGACGGCTTTCGGCTTGAAGATGGTCCTCTAGGGGACCGGTACGGGCAAATCCGGGTTCTGAAAACCTACCCTCCGCAGTCCTGGGTGACGATCTTTGATGATTTTGCGATGCCTTGCGATTTCGTCATTACCCAAAGTTTCACGCCCATCAGCAACAATGCTGCCGCTGATATGATCCAGCGTAAGCGCCGCATCATGAACTCCACCGCAGATGTTCGGGCGCAGGCTGGTGAACAACTCGCCGCGCTTCATGAGCGTGTCCTTGTTCAAGACGTGTCGTTGGGAAACCATCAGTTGAGCATCTCGCTGTTCGATAAGGACGAGGCGAAAGTCCGCGATCTTATGTCGGAGATGGAAGGCGTGGCGACCAATACCGGTGCGCGTCTGGTGAAGGACAGCTTCGTCAAGAAGGCTCACTACTTCGCGCAGTTTCCCGGCAACATGGCGACACGTTCAAGGCTGAACGTCATTACTAACGTCCATTTTGCTGACTTCGCCTCTCTGCATCGGACGCCGCTTGGAAAATCCGGCAAAGACGTTCCGTGGGGTACGCCTGTCGCTGTGTTTCCGACCGCAGGCGGATCATCCTACCGCTTCAATTTTCATCGCGAAGGATCAGGTCAGGGTGAACCGCCTGCCGGTCACACTTTGATCTTGGGCGAAACCGGGTCAGGCAAAACGGTCCTCGCATCTTTCCTTATGGCGCAGGCTCGTCGCACGGACACCCGTGTTTTCGTATTCGACTATCGGCGTGGTTTGGAAATGGTGACACGCGCTATGCGTGGCTCCTACTCCGTGATCGAAAGCGGGATGCCGACCGGTCTGAATCCGCTTTGGGTCGAAACCGATAGTGAAGGTGTTTCATGGCTGACAGAGTGGTTGTCGAGCATCCTGTCACCGAATGAAGAACTGTCTTCGCTCCAAACCCGCGCCATCTTGGAAAACGTCAAGCGCAATGCTGATGCGTCGCCGGGGCTACGGAAATGGGAAACGTTCGCCAAGCAATTCGCATCAACCGACGACGATGGCCATGTGCAGGCGCGGGTCGCGGAATGGGCGAAGGGTGGCCGCTTCGGCTGGGTTTTTGGTGACACGCTGGAAGACACCTTTTCGCTTGATGGTGATGTGGTCGGATTTGACCTGACCCAGATTCTCGATGCGCAGTCCAACCGGGAAAGGACTGCCGTTTTGTCCTATATTTTCCGCCGTATCGAACGGCAAATGCAGGACCGAAAACGCACAATCGTTCTGATTGATGAAGCGTGGAAGGCTATCGACAACCCGTACTTTGCGACTGTTATCGAAGGCTGGTTGGCTACGCTCCGCAAGCAAAATGCGGTCGTGGTCATGCTGTCCCAAAATGCGTCGCAACTGACCCGTTCTAAGGTTGGGGAGAGGGTTTTTAGCTTCTTTCCAACGCAAATTCTCTTTCCCGACAACAAGTCGTCTTATCAAGACTACGATGCCTTACGCCTTAATGCGGCTGAATTGGACATTGTGACATCTCGGTCAACAGGCCGAAACTTCCTGCTGCGCGACGATCAGAACTCGGTCGTCCTGAACGGCGATCTGTCTGCTCTGGGCAGCTACCTTCAAATCCTCGGCGGCGGTGAAGCGGGCCTTGCCGCTGTCGGTCCCGATTTCCGTGAACAACCTGACTTTTGGAGAAAAGCGAAATGATGAAACGCGCTTTGCTGCTCGTAGGCTTGCTGTCAATCGCAGCCTGCACGACGCCCGCCATGAAAGAGGCTCGGTGCAAGTGCTTTGGCACTGATGGTTCGCCAACAGGATCTTGCAACTTCACTCGCCTGCCGGGCGATGCAGCCGTGTTCTCGTTTATGGCCTCTGGGTCAGACGACCCGGTGTCGCGCATGTCCCTTCTGTCGCTCACAGATGAGCTTAAAAAGCCGGAACTGTGTGGTGAATGATCGTACCTATCATAAGCGTTCCGGCCTGATTGTCTCGGCCGCGATCTTGGCGCTGTTGTCCGGTGGTGCGACGGCGCAGGGCGTGCCGGTGTACGACGGAAAAAGTATTGCCGAACGCCTGCGGGCTTACGCTCAACTGGAAAGGGATGAAGATACCCAAGTTGAGAAGGCGACGAACCGGGCTGAAATTCAGGACTTTGAAAGACAGCAGGTCGAGGCGCTGGACAACATGATCGCGGCATTTAGCTCGGTCTCAACTTTCCAGACGACGTTCATGGGTGGCGACTCTGATATGGAGGGTGTGCAGGAGGTTTATGGACCGCTTGCGAACCCGGGTGGCCGTTTCGTTTTCGGTGACGCGCGGGAAAACATCGAAGAACTTATCATCCGTGGATCGCGTGACACCTATAGCTTGCCGGGTGTCAGCGCCGCTGGCCTATCGCCGCTGCAATGGCGCTGTCTGATGCAGGCTTTGATCTGGCAGGAAAGCCGGTTCAAAGTCGGCGCTCGATCCCCGGCTGCCGCTTTCGGGTTGACCCAGATCATTCCGGGAACTGCCAAGGATCTCGGCATCTTCCCTGAATATTACAACGATCCCTACATTCAGGTCGTCGGCGGCGCACGGTATCTTGCAGCCCAGCTTCAAGCGTTCAACGGTAATATCGTCTTTGCGCTAGCCGCTTACAATGCGGGACCTGGGGCGGTTCAAAAGTACGATGGGGTGCCGCCCTACAAGGAAACCCAGCATTATGTGCAGGTGATCCCGGCGAAGTATAACAGCTACTTGCTGACGGTTGGCGGTGTCGAGGCTCAAGGTACTATTGATCCGGCCCTCTACGCTGCCGCTAGCGCTAGTCTGCTGTCCGCTGGATCGCTTCATTATGCCGAATACGAACTCGATAATGCGCAACAGGCGTTGATCCGTGTTCGCAATCTGGTGGTCCAGATCGAGGGAACATCGGACCCCAAAGCCGCCTACGACTTGAACACTATGATGCGGGCTGAACTCGTCCTGATCCTCAATGCGCGGATACGGACAAAGGCGGCACGGACCCAAGCAGAGTACGCGCAAGACGCTGCCAAGCTGGCCCAGCAACGTATCGCTATGTCCTACATAGATTTTTCTCAACCTGACCTCTGATCGGAGTCCGCGATGTATATTCAAAATTGGCTGAAAATCGCCGCTACCGCGACAAGCCTCGCCGCCCTGCCGGTCATGAGCGCGGCGCAGGGTGTCCCTGTTCAAGATACGCAATCCTTCCTGCAACAGCTCAAAGAGTTTGAGCAAATGCTGACGGACGCGGGGCTGCAAAATGACCAGTTGAACCAACTGCTGGAACAAGCGCGGTTGCTGCAAGAGCAGATGGACAGGCTGACGGAAATCCAAGGTCTGCTGCAAGACCCTGCAGAACTGCTTGGTTTGGCAATGGGGGACGATCTTGATGGTCTCCTAGAGGGCGAATTTGACTCGAATATCGTCGGCACGATCTTGAGCGGTTCGCGTGGCGATTGGAGCGGCATTCAGGGGGTCGGCGCGGGCGTGTTCAAGGATCGTGTCACGGCTGCGTTGGAAGGTGGCGGCACGTCGCAAGAACAGATCGAAGCCCTCGCCAATTCCGGCAATGCTCAAGCGGAGCGTAATGCGACGGCGACCACATCGGGCGCGGCAACATCAGCCGCAGCGGAAGTCGCCTACGACGAAGCGACGCAATCGGTGAAGCGTGTTCAAATGCTCGTCACGGACATTGGTAACATGGATTCGCTGAAAAAATCTGTCGATCACAATACTCGCGTGACTGCTGAACTTGCGATCGCGATGGCGGCGATGTGGCAGCTTGAAAGCGTCCAGACAATGAACGTCGGCATGACGGGCGTACTTGATGCCGCCACGCTGGCCGACATTGAAAAATTCACTGATTTCACCCAGCCCGAGTTTGAATAATGGCCGATACCGCAAAAACAATTCTTGAGGCCGAAGTCATTTACGGCGCTCAACAGCGCGAACAATTCTGGAAAATCGCAACAGCGGGTATGACCACGACCGCGATCTTTGCGATTGGAGTAGCGGGCGCTGTGATGATCTGGCACCGCCCCCCTGCCCCGGTTGTCGTGCCGTTTGATCCGGCAACCGGAATGGCCGTGCCGAACGCAAATGTAGTCGGTGTCACGCTTAATGAACGAACTGCGGTCGTGCAGTCGCTCGTCTATCAGTACGTGATCGACCGGGAAACCTACAACCAGATCGACAACGATATTCGGATCAACCGGGCGCTTGCGCGGACAGAAGGTACGGCGCGGCAAGGTCTGGTTGGGCTGTGGGATTCTGGAAGCGAAGGGTATTTGCCGGATCGGTATGGCGACCGAACGCAAGTAGAGGTCGTCGTGACCGGCATCACATTATTGGATGAAGGTCGGGTGCAAGTCAGGATGCGGAAGCTGCTGACCAACCCAGATGGGTCCACTACTGGCAATTTCACCGCGATCATCGGTTACGATTTTGACCCTAATACGCAGCCGACGCTCGAAGCGGTTTGGCGCAATCCTCTCGGGTTTACGGTGACGCAGTACGAACTTTACGGGGATCGGAGGGAATGATGCGCAAACAAATTCTTGGTGCCTGCGTCGCCGCTCTTTTGGCTGGCCCAGCATTTGCCGAAGCTGTGCCAGGTCGCGGCTCACACGACAGCCGTGTGCGCGTCACGCGCCACGTCGACGGGGAAGTGTACCTGATCAACACGTCACTTACTCGCGCCACGACGGTAGAGTTTGAAGAGGGCGAGCGCATCGTTTCCATCGTGGCTGGCGATACAGAGTCGTTCAACTTTGAAAGTATCCCCGGTGATCGGGTCTTTGCGATTAAACCGACCGCGCGTGGGGTGCAAACCAACGTCACGGTCTACACGGATCGCCGGTCCTACTACTTTTCGCTGCAAGAGGCATCGACGGCCTTTTACGTGGTCCGGTTCGACTACCCTAAGCGGGCCACGCAGACAGCGGGTAGCCAGCCTCGCCGCACGGCGCAGAACGCGAACTACGGGGTTAGTGCCAGCAATGAAATCACGCCGGTTTCGACCTGGGATGATGGAGCGTTCACCTATTTCCGATTCCGCCCGAACGCCCCTGTTCCAGCGATTTTTAAAGTCACGAACGGAATGGAGCGAAGCGTAAATTCTCAAGTGGTTCAGGATCGCGTCGTCCGTGTCAGCGGTACGTCGCGGCAATGGGCCTTGCGCCTTGGCGAGCAAGAAATCTGTGTAGTGGAGTTGTTTCAATGAGCGAAGATAACAACGACCTTCGGTCAAGAATGTCTGACATTGAGAATAGCGCGACGGCCAGCGGCAAGCGCAATTCCGTTGGGAAAATCGGCGGGGTTGCGGCGGCTGTTGTCGCCGCAGGGCTGGGCGGATACTTCGTCTTGGACAGCCTGTCACAACCTGATCGGCCACAAACGTCCATACCGTCGAGCGCCGTTCAAGAGTTTCCGGAGGATCGGTCTGCAAGCGATAGTTTGGAACAGCCTGCCGCACCGGAACCAGTGATCATCGAGCGGCCTGTTATCACAACGCAGACCGATAGCGCGACCTTGGCCCGACTACGTGAGTTAGAGGATCAACTGGCGGCGGCGGAAGAACTGGCTCAAAATCGGCAGGACGAAACGGCCAGCGAGCGTGAGCTGCGCGAAGGACTGGAACGTGACCGTGACGGGTTTGCCCGCGACATTGCCGCGTTGCGTAGCTCTGCGGAGAATGATCAGGACCGCGCCCGCGAAGCGCTTCAACAGCTACAGGATCAGGTTGCTGGACTGGAGCGCAATGCCAATGCGGCCCGGCAACAGGCGGAAACTGAACTTGCGCGGGTTCGTACACAGGCCGAACAGGATGCGGCGCAGCGTGAAGCTGAATATTCGCGGCAACTTCGGGAGGCTCGTGCGGTCGATCCCCTCGAACAAGAGCGGTTAGCGCTGGAACGGGCGCAGGCCGAACAGGCTGATCGTGATCGTGAGCGTCTGGAAGAACTTCGCGCCGAACGGCTGGCTCAAGAACAGAAGCGGGCCACGTCCAGTATGCTCGCTTATGGTGGTAGTGGGGCAACGGAAGCCGGTGCCGCAGAGGGTCGCGTGATGGGCGCAGCGGAGTCGTTTGTGAAAAGGGCTGTCGAACCTGTTCCTATCTCTCGCGCTTCCCAGATTGCGAACCCGCAGGCAACTATCCCGCAGGGGTCGATCATTCAGGCATCCTTGGAAACGGCTTTAGATAGCACCTTACCCGGCGCTATCCGTGCGGTGGTTTCGGAAGACGTTCATAGCATCGACGGCTCGGCCGTTCTCATCCCTGCCGGGTCGAAAGTGTTCGGGGAATACAGCGATGGGATTGCTCTTGGTCAAAAGCGCATTCTGATTGTCTGGACGCGGATACTGACCCCCAGCAACCGTTCAGTGACTATTGCGTCCTACGGTGCCGACCGGCTGGGTAGAAGCGGCACAGGCGGCGCGGTGGATTCTCGGTTTGGTACAAAGTTTGGCGGCGCAGCCGCTATCTCGATCATCGGTGCTGGCCCCTCGATCATCGCAGGCCAAAGCAATGATCAAGTGACGGTTGATACCATCGAAAACGTTGGCGACGACCTGGCCCGTGCGTCTGACAGTGCTATCGGAGAATATCTTACCATTCCTCCGACGATCTACGTCCGCCAAGGCACGTCGGTTACGATTTTGCTGGATCGCGATGTGGAAATCTTTTGATGCAGGATTCCTACGTCGATAAGGCATTCACCAAACTGCGTCCCCTGCTGAACGACAAGCTCGTTGAAATCAGCGTAAACCCTGACGGTCGGGTGTGGTTTGAGAACCGCGGTGACGCCGACATGCGAGATTCATTAATCCGAATGACCCCGGACGAAGTGCGTGACGCCGGGATGCAGATCGCGGCTGAAGGCAACATTCGACTGTCGGAAAAGAACCCGGTCGGAAGTGTCTCGATCAACTATCGCGAGTGGCTTATCCGCGCCCAGATGTTGCAAAGCCCGGTCGTGCGGGGCGGCGACGCCTTGTCTATGCGGTTCTTTAAGGCTGATACGGAATTGTTTGAGCCTGCCTACCTCGGAAACGGCCCTGAAAGCACCAGTGCCCGCCGCCGTGAAATGACAGATCGCGTGTGGGCGCTGGCTGAATCCAATCTCACAGAAGCCTTGAAACTTTGCGTATCGGAAAAACTGAATATTGTCGTGAGCGGTGGCACCAGCTCGGGCAAGACAACAGTTGCGCGGTGGCTGATTGCACAGGTTTCCGATTCCGAACGGATCTTGACCATTGAGGACGTGCCGGACCTCGTACCGAACCAGCCAAACAGGGTAATGATGGTCTCGGATCGCAACGCCTCTGAACGCAGTCCCGACAAGCTGCTACAGGCTTCGTTACGGATGCGGCCTGACAGGATCATCCTTTCGGAAGTTACCGGCTCGGACGCCTACACTTTTTTGAAGGCTATCAATACGGGTCACGGTGGGTCCATGACCACCGTCCATGCTGAAACGGCGGAGTTGGCGGTCGAGCGTATGGCGCAGACGGCTTTGGAAGCCGATGGAAAAATGACCTATCAAGACATGATCGCCTACGTGGTACGGTCGATCGACGTGATTGTTCACGTTGGAAAGCGCGACGGAAAGCGCGGCGTTTTGGAAGTGTTCTTGCCGCGCAGCTATGATGATCGGAAGGAAGTGGCCCATGATGCTGACTAAAATCTCGATGATTGCGACGGTGTGTCTTGGCATAGCCGCCGCGCCGCAGGCGCAAGCGGACGAAAGTCAGGTAGGTATCACATTGCCAGACCTGACGCCGGCTGCCGCTCAAGGTGACGATTATGTCGATCCATCTTTGGCGCGTAGAAAAAGCTGCACGGAATCTCCTAGCCGCCCAGGCTGGGTGATGGTGCAGCCAAAGGGCTACGAATGGCGGGTTGAACTTGCGATGGCTTGGAAGGCCCTTCGCACAAGACAGATGCTTGCAGAAAACGACACATGCACCTGCGCGGCGCTGTATCCTGACTGGTCAGAAGCTCGGCCAGAAATTGAGGCCATGTGGGAAAGTATTGGGGCTCTCCCGCGTGCAAAGTGGTCTCCCGCGATGGCTGATACCTACTACGGCACTCTGTCTGACCTCTCGCGGGAACACTCGGATATGTCTGTAGCGATTGGTCGCCTTTGCAGTAGTCCGGAGTAGTACGATGGGGTTCATCGAAAGCACCTATGTCGCGACGCTGGCGTTCATCGAGGGCGTTGGTCAGTCCGAGTATATGGCGCTGGCCGCATCACTGGCATCTACTGCGCAACTTCTGTCGTCGCTACTGATCATTCTCGTTCTCATCAACATGGCAACCCAGACGCGGCCTATGGCTGTCAGCGATTCAATCTGGCTCATTGTGCGATTTACACTGATCGCACTTTTCATGCGTAGCTGGAGTCAATTCGATGCGGTGTTCCAAGCCTTCGACGATATGTTTACGGCCCTTGGCAACCAGCTTCTCTCGGCAAGTCTCGGCGGAAACGACACAACCAGTTTCGCGCGGGAATTGGATAATCTGTCGAACAAGGCAGGGCAATTTGCGAACGTTCAAGCTGGGCGGCTGAACATTCTGGGGTCCGTCATGAACGGGCTTATGGTTCTGCTGATTGGCGCTCTAGGTGCCTTCGCAACATTGGCCTTGATTATCTCGCGCATTGTTCTGGCGGTTCTAGTTGGCCTCGCGCCTGTGGCAATCGTCGCGTCCATGACTGATGCCACCAAGTCGTTCTTCTCGTCGTGGCTGTCGGCCGTGATCCTGATGCTGCTTTTCCCGCTCGTATTGAGCGGCGTCTTTGCGACCGTACTGGCGATGGGCAACAACACGATTTCCGGCCTAGAAGCTGACGCTGAAATGAATATTGGGACGATCATACCTGTTGTGATGGTCCTGATCCTCTCCATCATCATGGTCATTCTGTCGCCGGTCATTGTCTCGATGGTGGGTGGATCTATTGAACTTGGACGAATGACCGGTGCGGTTGGTGGGATGATGTCTCGCGCGGCGCTCTCCGGTGTCGGCTTCGCGAAGAAAAGCGGGGCCGGGGCCGGTCAAGCCGCCTACGGCGCTGGCCGTGGTGCTGCTGGGTATGACGCCTCCTATGGTGCATCTGGCGCTCAACGTGCCGGTGTGGCGGCTGGTAGTGCTGCAAGAGATACGGCTAATTTTGTTCGCCCTTCGCAGGTTGGAAATAACATGGGGCAGGCCACCGAATATCGGGCAGCTCAACTCAATCGAATGTCCGAGCGTGTCGAGCGATTTAGAAAAAAGCCGCGCTGATTGAAAGAAGAAGGGGGCCTCTCGGCCCCCTTCCCTATTCTGCTGCGCTTTCGTCTGATCCTGACCCCTCGCCCACGTCAAACTTTAGCTGTAGCGGCTTTGCCTTCGCCCTCTTGGGCTTGGTGCGCTGAACAACCGTCTGTGTTGGCGCTGCATCGACGGCTTTAGCTGCTGGCAGCTCCTTCACTTCATCATTCAGATCAAGGCTGGCCTCGGCGGTGCCTCTGACCTTGGCTAAGTCCTCCGTTGTGCGTTCGCTTCGCGCAACTGCCGGTGTGACTGGCGTCGTCGGAGTATCTGTGACGTCCTTGGCCGTGTTCTGCTCGGCGTCTTGCTCCTGAATAATGGTCTGACCGTTCTTGTTCTTCTTAAGGGGGCGGTCGTCAGGTGACACAACCAGCCGCGCCTCCTTCGCGTTCATCAAGGCTTCAATCTGCTGCTCGTTACGCAGACGCCGCGCCTTCTCCAAAGGTTCGTTAATCTCGTTCCAGTCTGCCGGGGTATCTTGCGCCAAGATGTTCTTAAAGGTCGGATCGTCGTAGTGCTTGATCGCCTTTACATATAACGGTTGCCGACCTTTCGCGACGATGATCGCCACGTCGTCGGGCAACTGGCGTGCATCGTTTGGCGTCAGTAGCGGCCTTTCTTCCGTTTTTTCCGTGATCGTAGTTTTTTCGCCAAGGCCGCTGCGACGGGATTTTGTGATTGTGCGCTTGGTGGTCGTGCCACAGGCGTTGGAAAGATCCTCGATGGTGATTTCTTCCGATGGCGTCATGTAGAGTTTCAGGCCAGCGCCACCTTGGATCGAGTGTCGTTCTTCCTTGTCGTAGATGGCATCCAACTTCGGGATGGTTTGCGTGATGATCGCGATGCGCCCGCCATAGCCGCGAATAAGCGTCATGGCATTTGCCACCTTCGACATTTTGCCCAGAAGGTGAAACTCGTCCAGAATGATCATAAACTCATGGGGTTCATCTTTGCCCGGCTGCGCCGCCTGCATCGTTGAAACCAACTCGTTGAAGAATAGCCGTACCAAACCGGCCATAGGTTCGAGGTCGCTTTCGCTGACGACAAAGTAGATCGACGTTTTCTCGCGCCGCAGGTTGGAAAAAGAAAAATCGCTTTTAGCCGTCATGGCGCAAATATGTGGGTTGGACCAAAGGTCAAAACCGGCGTTGTTCATCACCGACATATAGGACGAAAGCGTTTTGGTTTCGAGTTTGGCAAGTGCGCTCAACTCTCGCGCAAGTGCTGCGTTCTTCGCCGTGCGCGAAAGGTCTCCAATATGCTTTTGAATGTTTCCGTTGCCGGACGATAAAACCTTGTAGATTCCGCCCAGAGTAAAGTCGTTCTGTTCGTGCGCCACGCAACCAGCAACCGTGAACAACTGGATCGCGCCTTTCAGCCACTCCCCTGCCCCATCGGCTTGTAGGAACAACGTCGCAATCTTGCGCAGCTCGTAACTAATTTGAGAATAGGACTCCAACTTTCCAATCCGCTCTAGCGGATTGTAGCGGTGAGAGTTTTCCCCAAACTGCACCGGCGCAAATTTGAAAACCTTATTGCCCATCTTTGCGCGGCGACGCGCTGTGGTGGCGTAGTTCTCGCCCTTAACGTCGAGGGTGATGGTCGATCCCTCAAAGGTCAGAAGGTTCGGATAGACAAAGCCAACACCTTTACCCGCGCCTGTCGGCGCAACGACAAGACAGTTGGTGTATCCGTTGACCTGGGTGGTGACATACTCTCCCTTGCGACCGGGCTTGGTCGTTTTGGCCAGTACGAAACCCTTGCCGGGTGTGCCCAGAAATTTGCCACGCTGCATCTGGCGACGTGTCTGCCAAGAAGACGTACCTTCGCCGGTCAATTCTTCACTTGCCGAATGTGCGCCCAAGGCGAATCCGGCCATGCCTAGAAAGAGAAAGATTAGCCATAGCTGGGTGAACAGGTCTCTGTCTGATCCCCGCAGGCCGATCAATGTCTCTGGGAAATCCAGATAACTCACGGTCCAAGGCAGTTGGTAATCCGCCCAAACCGTTGCGAAAATGTAGGCGATGATCAAACCGCCGAAGGCGAAGAAAGCCCCTGCTGAAAGTTGTCTCGGCATCGTCTTACCTTTCGTGTCCGTGTTCGCGGTCCAAGCCGAAGTGTTCAGAAAGATACTGCTGGTGATCCTTGATCGCTTGCTCGGTATCTCTGTCAAAGTCGGTGCCGTTGGCGCGTTCATGGTTGGCCACCTCGGACACAAGCTGCCGCGCAAACACGGGGTCCGTCGTTATGTGTTCGATGGCATTCAGGTCGCCGTTGCGGAAACGCTCGTATTGCGCATCCGTCGTGTTCTCCTGAACTAGACGAACAATCTCTTGGTGATCCACGGCGTCTTTTGCCAAATTGTAGTCGTCGCCGCTTCTCTCGGCCCAACGGTCGAAGGACGCATCGGCTTCGTACTCGGTCGGACGCTCGCGCTCGTCTTGCATCGTAGCATACAGGTCGGCGTAGTGGCGGCTCATGTCGTCGGCAACGTGATAGGGCATCGCCGGATACCGCTCCGTGAAGTCTGCACCAATAGCGTCCAGCATCGCTTGTCGATCGGTGGATGCAAGGTTGCGGTCGTTGATATAGGTCTCGATCTGCTCTGCTGCTCCGCGATCGGTAATGACCATGTTACCCTCGTCGTCGCGACCCATCGCGTCCCGCATAAGGCTGCTCGCCTCGGCGTGATCGTGCAAAAACTGCTCTTGGGTCTCGGTATAACGCTCGGCAACGTCGTTAGTGATCTGCGCCTTGTTCTCGGCAATCCACTGATCCGGTGCGCCGCCCTCTTTGTAGTGTTGGATAACGTCGCGCACGTCCTCGGCCTGACGGTTAGCAACATAGCTGTAGGTCTCGGGGCGTACCGGCTCGTAGCGATAGTCGTCGTCCAGGTGCGGGACAGTTCGCAGCACGCCGGACGCTACCAGTTCTTCACGCATAATCTGGTGCGCGTTCGTCAGTTCATCGCGAATGGTTGCCATATCTGATGGATTGGTGTGGTCCATGCCGTCCCGCTCTGCGAGGCGCTTGGCGTCGTCCATCAGCCAACGCTGCTCAAGATACTGGTTGGTGTCTGGGTTTTCGAGGCGGCTCGTGACGGCATCTGCATCCAAACCGTACTCATTCGCGACACGCTGTATAACCGCCTGTGCCTCTGGACCACGAAGCTCGGCCGCGTTCTCACCGGGCTTGTGTTGGTAAATAGAATTGCTCTGTGCGGGCTGGTGCAGCGCGCGAGCGTAAGAGGCATTGGGGTTAAGCTGCGTGAACGCTGCCATGATGTCGCTCATGCGCCGTTCTGCCGGAACACGCGCCGCTGCGTCCTTCGTTTCCAGCATGTTTTCAGTGCGCCGGATACTCTCGTTTAGAACAGAAGAATACTCGTCAAAACGGGCGTTTTCTTCTTCGCTAAGTGCTGGCATTTTGTAGTCTCCTGCGTAGGTTTCGATCAGATTGGCCATGTCTTCATAAGCTCTTTCCAGTCTCGGGCAGTCGGCATTGGCGGCAATTACGGCCATCGCCTCGTAGCCAATTCTGGAAAAAGTGATCTGCTCTTTGGCATATTGCAGATCGCGCCCGGTGCGTTCGCGCTGGACCGGCGCACGGCCCTCTAGCTGTGCCGCCCGCTGTTCCTCGTAAGACGGCTGACGCTCAAGAATGCCACGCTCGAACCGCGACGTAGGATCGAGGTGGATGCCTCTCCGTTCTGCGTGCACCGCCATAGCTTCTCGAAAGCCTTCGTAGCTATGCTCCGTGCCGCTGCGCATCTGGAAAAGTTTGTTGTTGTCGGCACGTCGATTGACGACGATGTGCGCGTGAGGGTGGCTATCAACGTCGTCGTGAATGGCTACAACGTACTTGAACCGGGCATCGCCGCTCTCGAACATTTCGGCGCAGACGCCTTTGGTAATCTCCGTCACGTCCTCAATGGAAGTACCGCGCGGGTAGCTTAAAATCATGTGGGAAGTCTGGCCGTTTCGAGTGCCGTTCCACCAATCCTGGGACCACTCCAACGTCAGACTGTTCAACTGCCGGTCTGTGGCAATCTCTTGCGAACCGATGCGCCCGCTGGGGTCGATAACCCGCGCAGCTTTGTCGTCGCGGAAAATGTAGTTTAGCTGACCGCGCAAGCCACCTCGGCTTGTCGTGCCGCCCTTTGTAATCAGCTTGAAAACGGCGCTTCCATGTCGTGCGCCTACACGGCTCATCCGACTAGAGGAATGGCCTGATCCGGTCCCGCCACCGCTGCGAGATCCTTTACCACCACTGGTCCGCGATCCGCCCGACCGGGCCTTGCGGCTGGTGGCACTACTGCCGTTCTGCTTTCGCTCGTCGTCAAACAAGCGGCCCATGACCCGATCAATCGACGAATGGCCCCTACTCATCGAAGTCTCCGGCACCGGCGCCTACGGTGGTCCGCAACTTGTCAGATTTCACCTGTGCATTGTGGAGCATCGCCCCAATCACACCGCGGAGTTTTTGGATTTCGTCGTTGGCCCGCTGAAGTTCATTCACTTGCTCCGCGGTTGGATCGGCCCGCCCGGTCTTTTGAACGGAGGCCGAAAGTGCGCGAGCGATCTGGTTGAAATTGCCGCCAAGCCGCGAAAGGTGGCCTGTCGCCCCGGCCAAAAAGGCTTCTTCCTCGGGGGATGGTTCGTAGTACCCGCCGCTACGGCGAATCAAATCTCGGATCAAAGCTGATCGTGACGGCGCGATTCCTCGCTTCACAAGACTGTCCAGCGCTTCGCATTCCCTCTGCGTGATCTTTGCCGTCACGGTCATGTACGCCGCCCGGTTCCCTTTTCGTGATCCCTGACCGTTGCGAATGCGATGAACCGTCGATGGCGCACAGCCAACGTCAGCCGCGATCTTTGCGGCCGAAACGCCCTGCGAAAGCAGAGCTTTGATGCGGTCTCGGCGGCTCGAATTGGTCAACACATGGCTCCAAAATGCAATTTTTGTATACAGTACACATATCCTGCAACTCAAACACTAGACAGAGGCCCCCTCTTTCGCAACCTTCTACGCGGCCAGCGTAGAAGAAAGGTGCGGGGGTCTCTGTCTAGTGTTTGTCAATTTTCGCCCCGCAGATCGCAGATCGAAGGGGGTAGGTATTGAAAAGCAGGTCGCCCCCGGCGACCTTCAATGCCCGGCAGAGCGACGTAGAGGGGTGCTACGGCGCAAAGTCGCGCCTTAGGTTACCCCCTTTGACCTCAGGCCCTCGCCGCACGCCTTAGAGCCGCTTCCTCAAAACGGCAGTCGCAACCTTGCCGGAGGGAAGCAGGAAAACAGGAAAGCAGTTCCACAGGTTCGCAGGCTTTCATGAAAACAGAGTACCAGCGACGCAGGATAGCAGGGCAGCAGGGTCGCAGAATTACAGGACGGCACGCGAGCAGGAAAGCAGGATGGCAGGATGGCAGGACGGCACGCGAGCAGGAAAGCAGGAAAGCAGGATGGCAGGCTTTAAGGAAAACAGAAAAGCAGATCGGCTGACTTACAGGATAGCAGGGTTGCAGAAATGCAGCAAAGCTAGGTGACAGCACAACAGAAAAGCTGGAAAGCAGGAAACCAGCTTTTCAGAATAGCAGGAAAGCAGTAGAACAGGAAAACAGGTGTCAGTCATAGAAGCTGGCCAAGCCAAATAGATTTGCGAGGCAGAGATGAGCGAAATAGAACATGCGCCGGAACCCTTCACCGTGGTTGCGACGGTGAACACCAAGGGCGGGCCAGGAAAAACGACGTTGACGAAAATCCTTGTCAGCAGCGCCTTAGCGTCTGACGTTGACGTGGTATTTTTTGACGCTGACTCGTCCCGCAATTTGATCCGATGGAAAGAACGGTCGGAAGCCGCCGGGACTTGGCCTGACAACGCTCAAGGCTACCATGTCGAAACCGCCGCCGAAATTTTCGAGAAGCTAAACGAGCTGGTGAAGGATGGTTTCGACGGCATGGTTTTTATTGATACGGCTGGTGAAGCTAACGAAGCGACGTTCTTGATTATAGACAATGCTGACGTCGTAGTTATCCCAATCGGACTCGGGATCGAATCTATCGAGACCTCCAAGGAAACCCTTGCAGCCGTGCATCACCATTTAGAGCAATCTCCGGCTGATGAACGGGCCGTAGTCAAATTGGTGCGCAACAACATTCCTCGCGCACTGACAAAAGGCACGCAGGCAGTCTTTGACGAAATTGGGGAAATGCCAGAGTGCATTGATGCCCACATTCGTTTTCACAACGATATTATTACGTGGACCAATCAAGGTCCGCTCTACACGATGTTTAGCGACCGTACCGCGCACCCTACAAATCAGGCTCTACGACTAAACGCCAAAAACACGTATGCCATCCTCGATGAAGGCTTGAAAGTTATCAACGAAGTCATGGCGGAGGTTTAAAAATGGCACGGACATTTGGAGTTAAGAACAAGCCCACGCCGACGAACCCCATGGTGAAGAATCGGTTTTCGGCTGGTGACGACGACAAGAAACCAGAAAATGCGGATCGCCTCTCAAACAGCGTTGAAAAGGCCCAGACACCGCCGAGTGTCGAGCCTGTTGTCCCTGTGGTTGATGAAACAAACGCCTCGAACGCCGACGAGCAGTTCAAGGGCGATGCTGCGGCCGATCCGCTGCCGCCAGTAGAACGGAAAAAAGAGACGCCCGCACCGCGTGAAACGTCGGCCGTCGAGGAACCTCGATCACGAAAAACCGCCGTGCCGCAAACATCAGTAAGAGTGACGGCGCAGCTTGGGATTCCGGCCGGTATGATGGATCAACTGTCAAAGCTGGCAGATGAAAGCCAACTAGACGCCGGATACCTGGCCGAAGCGTTGATCGCTAAGACGATCAGCCAGATCGCGTCGGACACGGCGCTGCCAACTGACGCGGTGAGTGATCCAAAGCAAAAGTTTTCCATGTCTCGCAACAGGACATTTTTAGTCGATGGTGAACGTTTTCGCCAAGTCCGCGCAAAACTCGACCCGCTGAACGTTAAGCCAATCACCCAGATTGCGAAGGCTATCTACATCGGTGCGCTCGCAGCGTCGTTCGATGAAGTCAAAGCAGACGTATCAAAGTAACCCGGCTGTCGAATGTATCCCTCTTGGCGGGGAACCCGCCGAAAGAAAAAGGCGGGGCAGGGGGCGGGCGCAGCTCGCCCCCCTGCCGCGTCACCTATCCCGACGCAGGCAACGAAAAACCCCGACCATTTAGGCCGGAGTTCAAGATGGTGCAGACTGTCAGGATAAGGTCAGGCGGCGGCGCGGTCGTCCTCTGTGATGGTCTCGGCGTCGGCTGCTGCCAGAATAAAATCCACGGCCTTTTGCGCTTCCGCTGCGGCCTTGAAAATCAGCCCTTTCTCAGATTTCAACGCTTCAATCCAGCCCTCGATGTAGGCTGCGCTTTGGTCAAATTCCGGCTCTACGCCAAGGCGCACGGCCAACAGGCAAGCGCCAATCTCGGCCACCAGTTCCTCGAACGCATAAGCGGCGGTGTTGCCAAATTTCTTGATCCGGTCCAGCCGCTTTTCCGCGCCAGTCCAGTGGCAACATTCGTGACTTAGAACCCCATAAAATCGGGCTGTGCTGGTGAAGGTGGCAATGGGTGGCATGTGGATCTGATCCGTTGCGGGGCGATAGTAAGCGCGGGGGTCTGTGGTGCTGACAATATCGGCCCCGATGCTGCCGAAAAATGCCTCTAGGGCTGGGTCGGCCTCGGTGCCAAGGTCGCGGGCGGAATCGAGCTGGACGTAGTATTCAGCGGGCAAGCCCTCGATCTGATCCGCGTTAAAGACGTTGTTAGCCTTCGCAAAGCCGATGCGGGCCTTGCTCTCGCCTTCGGTGGCGCCGTCGCTCTGTCCGTCGTCCTTCTTTTCAAAGGTGCCATAGAAAACGCTGCGGGCGCATTTCTCGCCCTTCTTGACGGTGCCGCCAAGCTGCTGCGCCTGATTAAATGTCATCCAGCGTTCGGACGCATAACCACGATCCGATGCGACAGCCCACAACATCAGGACGTTGATGCCGCGATAGGCTTCGCCATTGTGACGGACGGGCAGGCAAGCGCCAACTGCGCCACCTGTCCACGGTTTGCGCCACGGCGGGGTGCCTGCCTCGATCTGTGCAATAATTGTGTCGGTGACGTGCTGGTGAATGTCCAAACGCTCTTTAGCCATTTTTTCGATCCTTTGTGGTGGTGCCACGTTTCCGGTCTGGTGCCGAAAATCGGGCGAGGGGTCAGACGAGGAAGCGCGAAGCGCGCCCCTCTTCTGAAACCTTGCCTCCCGGCGAGGGCAGGGGGGGAACCGCCGCAAAGGGAAAGTCAAGCGGACAAGGGGGTGGTGCGGCCCGCAGCCGAAGGCGAGGACACGGCCCCGCAGGACGCGCAGTATTTTACTGTTGCGGTGGGGGACCGGCGGTCCCCTTCTTTCTTTCTTTTCTTAGCGGCGCAGCGGCGTTCGGCGCAGTCCGAACCCCGCGCCGCGCCCCAGCGATCGTTACCCGTAAGGGCGCATCGGCACGGACCAGGACGACCATGGCCGAAGGTTTGCGCACTGGCTCGGAGAGACAGGGCGCAAGCCATTCGGACAGGGAGGATGGGCCGGGACGTTGCGGGCGGAAGCCGGTCTGCCGGCTGGAGCCTAGAGCGCGGTGACACGCCCAAAGGGCGGGGCAGGGGCCATGTTCATCACGCTTTCAGATTCACGGATCAATGATTTCGTGGTAGAAAACCAAGAACGCAGAAAGTGCAGAAAGAGGCTGTCGATGTTGAAGAAAGACCTCCGAATCCGCATGGATCAATGGATCGTTCAAGCACGTCTGGCTGGCGGCCTGGATGATGAAACCGACATTGAGGATGCCTTGCAAAGCGCAGCTCTTGCCTTCGGATCGACGGATCTTGTTGCCCGTGACCAAGGAACAAGAAAGTGGATGGAAACAGGGACGCAGATATTGAGCGCGTTCATGGTTGCCGCTGCGAACACGCCGACTGGAAGTGCAAGGGCGCTGCTGGGCAGTCCCTTTGAGACGCAACGCATCCTTGCGAGCCTCGCGAAAAATGAGAACGCGGGGGAGTTGAAGGCGCAACTGCAATGGGCGGTGGACTTAGACCCGAAAGTGTTTGCCGCGGCATTGGTGGCACTGGCGCTTTAATCTGCGCGGGCCGTGCGACTGCCGCAATCTGTGCCGAAGAAACAAAGACGTATTGGCGTCGTCGCCGGAGGCGCGGTAGCGCCTCGGCGGCCCGCGCCGCGCCTCGCGCGGCCATTTTTTGCTATGACCTTGTGCGGGTCTCGGTCTAAATCGACGGCCTACCATTGCCTAGCATGTTCGCTATGTGTTCTTACCATGACGGACTTAGTGCAAATCCCAGATCACACCCTTTGGCTTGAATATACCTGCGGCAATGTCGTGCCGGTCCATGTTGCTGTAGCGATGGAAAAGAACCTTCAGACCGTGGCGCAGGTTAAACAAGTGGCGCGATGTGCGAAGTGCGGGGCGCGGGTGAAGTCGGACGCCTACGGATTGCGGATTGCTTGGTCACTCGCGAAAGATCGAGTCGGCGTCTAAGCGCGGTCCGGATGGTAGGGAAAGCCTTCGTCAAAAGATTGCGGCGCGGCGTCCTCGTCTGCGTCATAGTCGGGGAATTGCGGGTAAGGGTAGGCGGGACCGTAGGCCACGCCGTCACTTTCAAAGAAACCAAGATAGCCCGCCAGCCAAGCGCGGTGGATCTCGGATCGCGCGATGGATCGGCGCAGCCAGCGCGGCGCTGGTTGCCGGGCATAACCATGCAGATACGCGCGGAGATAGATCGAGGTCATGGCGTCTGGCTCCATCGGATCAAAAAAGGGGCGGGGCCTGCCGCAAGGGACGGCCCAACTTGGGCGGTCACTTGCGGCGCGAAACAACGCCGTCCGGTGTGAAGCCGTCAAAGGTGGCCTCGGTCTCTCGGGACATGCGGCCGCCGTCGGCTGACACGACTATCTGAGCGTCGGGCGTGAAGCGGAAAATGGCACCAGTCCCTTCGAGGTGGGTTTTCTGAAAGTCCCGCTCGACCACAACGCTGCCGTCCGGATCGACGCGGATCATAGCACCATCGACTTTTATCTGAATCTGATGCTCGTCAATAATGACGCCTGACCAGCCCAGCTCGCGGTCGCGCCTGACCACGATCTTGTCAGAGTGCATCTTGATCTGAACGTCGGCGCCGTTGTCGTCTGCGGCACGCATGACGACGACGGCCTCCTGATCCTCGGGCTTCGCCAGCAGTCGGGCAAATGCCTCCTTCGGACGCCAGAAAAAGGGTGCATCCCGCTTGGTCTGGTTCTTGTTCTTATGGAAGGCAATTAACAGCTCGGCGGACTGCCAGACAGCTTGAACGGACGTGGAAACAAGGGACATAGCTGCGGCCTTTTTGGCTGAATTACCGTAGGTTGTATCTAGCGCAAAGCCTGATTTAACTCAATAAAACAAAGGATCTAAGGCGATTTAACGCCTTAGATCGTGGCCTGTTTTGCCTTATCCGGGGATGTGTTTCACGCAGAATCCGGTCGGGATATTCGTGCCGCTTTCTGCAAAACTGCCAACGGGCAGATCGTGCCATTCGCCTACCGTGTTGCCGTGGTCGTAGTAGGCGCTGGCGGGCAGGATGCACGCCAGACGGCCACCGGGGCGCAAGAATTTTAGGGCATGATCGAGATGCTTTTTATAGTGCTGGCCGTAGAAGGGCGGGTTCATCACGACCACATCAAACCGCGGATCGGGTGCGACCTGTAGAAAATTGGCGGTCATAACGTGGTGGCCCTTGGCGCGAGCCTGGGCGGCGCGTCCCGCGTCATATTCTACGCCGGTCACGATCACCGGGGAACGGTAGCGCCGTTCGGTCGGGTGGTTGTGCCAGTCGGCCAGCATGTCCATCAACTGACCGTCGCCGCAGGACGGTTCCAGAATAGTCTCGCCACCGGACAGGTGCAGAGCGTCAATAACCAGTTTTGCGGCCTTGCGGGGCGTGGGGTAAAACTGAAGGTCGGGGGCAACTTCGGTGCTGGGTCGCCGTGCTTCGGTCTCTGACGGCGCGTCGGGCAGGACCTCGCCGTAAAATTCCGCAAGCGCCCGGTTAATGTCCAGCAAGCCGTGCTTATCAAAGATCAGGTGCGCGTTGCCGTTCTGGAAAACCCGGACCTTGCCGCCGTTGAAATCTGACTCTCGATGCCTCTTCGCCTCGGCCAGCATGTCCTCAAACTGCCGGTAGTTGTAGCGGGGTTCGCCGCGATAGACGGCAAGGGCGTTCAAGGTGTCCTCCACCCGCTTGCGGCCCCAACTGTTCCAGCCGGTCGCATAGTTCACGATGATACGCTTGGGCAGGCCAGCAACGCCGATCCGAACGCGGCTGTGGCTCTTGTAGGCCGGATCGAGGTCGCAGAAACATTCCGCCAGACCTTTGAGAATGTGAAAGCGCGGGTCCAGCAGATAAGCCCCGAACACTTCGGCAAGATTCTCCAAGCTGAAAGGCAGGGGCGTCGTCAGCTTCAATTCGAGCTGTTCGCGGTCCTTGGCCGATGCGATCTTGGCAATCTCCAGACCTTCGTAAACGTGCTTCCAAGCTGACCGCAAAAGGGCAATCCGAACGTCCTTTTCATAGAGGCGCGGTGCGGTGGAAAAGACAGTGCTGCCGAATGTCCCGCCGATGCTGGCGGCGGTGTTGATCGCGGTTTCGGATTCATTGAACGCGGCGATTGCGCCCGTGATGCTTTCCGCCTTGTCGTCATACTCGGCCACAATGTCGGACAAGCTGCGCCGCAACGCGGGCGCGGCATATTCCGGCGTTTCTCCAATTCTTGCGTGGGCGTTCATGACTCGGCCCCTTCGGCTGCGGGCATGTAAAGCGGTTCGATGTTTGCGATCTGAACCATCACGGCCATGTCGCGCTGGCGCATTTCGCCCGCGTCGGTGCGGTAGTTCTCGCGGATCGTGACGCTATAGGTGGAAAGGTCGCCGGTCGGCGCGATGCTGTATCGCTTTGCTGATGCGCCGCGCTTGATCCAGACAGCGCCATAGTCGGGAACCTGGGCGGGCATGGCTGCGACGTAGGGGGCAAAATCTTTCCGCAGATACGCGATGCCCTCCACGATGTTGCGCTTATCGGCGGCGGTGATGTGCCGCCCCTTAATGAGCGACACGGCGGCTTTCTTGGTGCTGGTCATGCCAGATCCTCCGTCTTGGTGATCTTGCCGGTCGCTCCGATGAAGCGCCCCCCTGACTGGCTGGTCATGCCGCTTTTCAGAATGTCGGTCGGTGTCATGTTAGGCGGAAAAATCGTTGCCTCGCCCTTATCGGCGCAGGCGAAAATCCAGCCGCCCGTTCCGTGGTCCTCGCGGTATTGGATCGCCTCGGCTTCGTTATCGAAGTGATGGGTGCTGCGTCGGCTGCCGGTTGGCTGCGCGGCGGGGGCGCACATGAGGGCTGCGTTCTCGGTCCAGTCCGTCGCCCAAACGTCAATCGTGGCAACTGTCACGCCGTCGGGATTCTTTAAGGTCAGAGAGGGCGTCGACGTTGCGGCTATGTGGTGATCGAGGCCGACAACACGCAATGCAACTTCGTCCGTGCTATAGATTGCTCGCGGCGTCGAGTTGCCTTCGTAGTCGAGCTGCAGCGTGAAAAGACGTGCGGTCATGGTTTAAGCTCCTGTGGCGTTGCCACGCCTCTGCGGGCGGGACTGAATGGGGGGATCAGATGCAATTCGCGGCGTAGGCGGCGGAATCCTCGTAGCGCAGGATCGGATCGCCGGTTGCGGTCCAGCCACCCCAGCAAGGGCCGACAAAACCCGCCATTGTCGGGTGTCCCTGCAACTCGGCGCGGGTGCGGGGATTGGCGGACGTGCCGGTGATTTCGGCATAGTTTTCGGTCGCCCATGTCGTCAGGCAATCCGTGAAAACTGCGGTCTCGCCGTCGTCGCTTTTCGTGACAATCTGGTAAGCCATGATCTTCGGTCCTTTGTGGTGGTGCCACGTGTCCGGTCTGGTGCCGAAACTCGGGCGAGGGGTCAGACGAGGAAGCGCTTCAGCGCGCCCCTCTTCTGAAACCTTGCCTCCCGGCGAGGGCAGGGGGGGAACCGCCGCAATGGGAAAATCAAGCGGACAAGGGGGTGGTGCGGCCCGCAGCGCATAGCGCGAGGACACGGCCCCGCAGGACGCGCAGTATTCTTCTGTTGCGGTGGGGGACCGGCGGTCCCCTTCTTTCTTTCTTTTCTTGGCGGTGCAGCGGCGTTCGGCGCAGTCCGAACCCCGCACCGCGCCCCATGCGATCGTGACCCGCAAGGGCGCATCGGCACTGACCAGGACGACCATGGCCGAACGCCCGCACACTGGCTCGGAGAGACAGGGCGCGGGCCATTCGGACAGGGAGGATGGGCCGGGACGTTGCGGGCGGAAGCCGGTCTGCCGGCTGGAGCCTAGAGCGCGGTGACACGTCCAAAGGACGGGGCAGGGGCAGGGGCAGTCAACCGTCTGGCGGCGCCGATCAAAACAAGAAAAAATCACCTCATCTCGGAAAAATATGATCAGGTGCGTGCAGACTTATCTTCAAAATCAATAAGAAGGCTTGAGAATTTGGCACGTCGACCAGGAAATAGCCTCCATAAATGGGAAGTAGCTATCGTAAAGGCTATGCTCGAAAGAGATTATGTCCCTCAAGACATTCACGCATACTTTTCGAGGCCAACACGATCAATCAACGGGGCCCGTATTTCGGGGATAAAGGACGGGAAAGTCCACGTTGCGGTCAAGCCTGCAACAGAGGCCGAGTTGGATGCATTCTTAGCGGCGTGGCCGGATGTTGACCCTACAACAGGACTGCACCTAAGCGGTGACGAGCTGCTTATCAAAGCCCGCGAGGCTATGATAGCGGCGGTGCACACCTTCAACAGCGCTGGCTTGTTCTTCAGGGGAGAACTTTTCATCGTAACTAGCGTTATCGCTTGGACGTATCTGATGCACGCTTTCTATAAAAAAGAGGGCATCGACTATAGATACAAGCGAGCGGGGGTGGTTGAGAAAACGAAGCACGGGGCAGATAAGTATTGGGAGCTTGGTCATTGCCTCGAGCACGGTGGATGTCCTCTGGAAAAAGGCGTTGTCGATAACCTTCATTTCCTAATAGAAATTCGTCATGAGATTGAACATCAGTCAACCAGCCGTATCGACGATGCCTTGAGTGCCAAGCTGCAAGCTTGCTGTATAAATTTCAACGATGCGATAAAATCTCTATTCGGAAAAGAATTTGCGCTGGAAAAGCGCCTGCCGATTGCACTTCAATTTGTCACGTTCGACGGCGGGCAAAGGTCCAGCCTAGTTGGGCGGGATCTTCCAGCAAATGTGGCGACCGCGATGGACGCCTTTCATAATGGCCTCACGGACCAAGAGCAAGCTGACCCTAAGTTCCGGTATCGTGTAGCTTTTGTTCCGAAGGTTACTGGAAAGGCATCAAAGGCAGATTTAGCGATTGAATTTGTAAAGGCAGGAACACCAGAAGCAGAGAATGTGGAAAGAGTTCTTCTTAAGGAAACTGAACGCCCTAAATATATTCCATCTGAAATTGTGACCAAAGTAAATAATTCTGGTTTTCCTGCGTTTGGAATGTATGATCATACTAAACTTGTAGATCAACTGAGTGCGCGCGAGGTTGGTAAAGGCTATGGAGTATTCATTGCTGGTAAATGGTTTTGGTATGAAGGATGGTTTGAAAAAGTTGTTGAAAAACTGAATGAGGGCTGGAAACGGCCTTGATGGGTTGGACAGTGATTTCTTTCGGCATTGAGTTGCTTAATTATAGGCCGAAAAAATATGTTTCGTTCACTTTTTCTAACTGTTGCTCTGTTTTGGCCCTTTGCCGCGACTGCCGAACTGATACCCGCGTCCTCAATCTACGTCGTGGACGGCGACACCATCGACGTGCAGGGCGACCGTTTCCGGCTTGTCGGCTTCGACACGCCGGAAATCTATCGGCCCAAGTGCGACTTCGAGCTGGCTCTCGGCCGCGCCGCGACTTCGCGGCTGCGGAATCTTCTGGATGGGGTGCAGCGGGTCGATCTGGTCGTTCTGCCGGGACGTGACAAGTATGATCGCGGCTTGGCGCGGCTGATCGTGCAACAGGTCGATGTGGCTGACACTCTTGTCGCCGAACGGCTGGCGCGTCGGTATGACGGCGGGAAAAGATCGGGGTGGTGCAAGTGATGCAGAACCCCGCTGAATCTTACTGGCTAGCGCAAGCCAAGCTGGATCTTCTCAAGCGTGATCCCGTCGATGCAGCGAATGATGCGGACGCGCTGGCGCGCTTCGCAGAAGGTCGGTTGAATGAGTTGTTGCGGGATGCCGGGGTGCTAAAAAAGTAAGATCGCAGGTCCGTTCTTTTTCAGCGGCAACGCACCGCGGCTGCGGGTGCCGCGCGCATAGCGCAGGGCCGTTCGGGGCAGGGCGTAGTCCTGGCCCGAAGGGGCATCATTCGACCTCTGCCGGAAGTGGGACATGAATAGAAAAAAGGCCCCGCGCGATGCGGGGCCAGGTCATCCTCACCACAAGGAAAGTCTGAAACTCTGGGTCAACGGTCGCAGGTTGAGCGGGCCAGTTCAACCGCTATCCGCGGTCTTGAACCGGCCACGGCCCTATGGAAAATCTGGGTTCAACACGTCATAGCTGTCTGCCACGCGGCGCAATGCTTCGTCGCCCTTCAACTCGTCCAGCATCGTCAAAAGGCTGTCTTTCGCCTCCTTCAAGGTGACTGCCTTTCCGAACCGGCACACTTGGTCGAACGTGCTGATCGAGCGGCCAGTGCGGGGGTGGTCGGCGTTGTAGCCTCCGCGTGTCTTGTAAAGCGCCACGGCGACGGCTGGCTGACCGGCGCGGGCAAAGGTGACGATATGGCCCTTGCGGGTGACGGGTGGGCCGTTCCGCATGGCGACGGTGTAGGTCTTGAGTGACATGATCTGTCTCCGGTCAGGATGGGTGGGGCAGGGCGCCTGCGCGCCCAGCGGCTTTGGTCAGGCCATACCTTCGGGAAGCCATGCGTTGATCCGGTCGATCTGATCTTCCGACAGGCCAAGGGCTGTGCGTGTCGCCGGGTCCGCAAACAGGCTTTCCAGCTTTTCGGCCTTCTCGCCCTTCTTCAACTTCTCGAACGTGGTCACGGTCGGGTGTCCTGCGACCAGTCCCAGAAGGTCGCTCCACAGATCATTGAGGTAAGCGCCGTTCACGCGCCCAAAGAAGTTTTCGGCGGTCGGTGTGAAGGTGTCGCGGGTGCGCTTGCTCGTCAGCTTGTCGATCATCGCGCCAAGGTCGGGGCTGCCGATGGTCAGGTGCGCGACCAGATAACGGTTCAACAGGTCCATGATCTTTGCATCGCCCCGCTTGCGAAACTTGGCAAATTCGGCGGCATGGTCGCGGTTGAATGGGCTGCGGTCGTCGGTGTCAGAAACGGTCAGGCGCTTGTCCAGCACATAGCCTGTCTCGGTGGTCGGGACGTTCGGCACGTCGTCCGTGCGGAGGCCGTAAGCGCGGTCGTATCCCATCTTCCCGCAAAGCTGGAACGCCAGAAGGTGAAGCGCAAGTTTCGGATCGTCCAGCATCGCGTTCTGCCGTGCGCCTGTGCCGATCCGGTCCAGATCGCCGCGCAAGGTGTCAGAGATAGGCGACTTCGGCGCGGCCTCGGTCGTGGCATGGCGCGACGGCTGCAAGATACCGGCCTCAATGGCTGCGGCCTTGTCCTCGGCCCGGATGAAACCGGCCTCGACCTTCACGCTGCCGTCATTGGTGACATAGATAACGACACCGCTTGTGGCCCGCTGCTCGTCGGTAAAGTCGCCGTCCATCTTGGTCTGCAAGGCGTCCAGCTCAGTTGTGCCTTCTTCCTCCAGTGCATCGCCGTTCGCCAGTTCTGCCAGTTCGTCGTAACGCTCGGCCTCGGCCTCGGTCAGTTCGCCTTGGACGGGATAGACCTTGCCAAATTTGCGGTCCTGATCGAATTGATAGCTGATGTAGCTGTCGGTGATCGCCTCGGCCCATTTCCAGCCGTGCGCGGCGGGGTAGTCGGCGGCGGTCTGGGTCAGCTTGGCGGCGAAAACGGCGTCCAGAATGGCGGGGTCGTCAAAGGTGGTCACGTCGGCAAACAGGTCGCCACCAATGCGGCCCCCTGCGGCCTTGTAGTCGTCCAGACCGACAAACACGGCGCGGCGGTCGGTGCCTTTGACGCTGCCGGGTTTCAAGCGAGTCTTGATGGTGTAGTCGTTCAACCCGCCGTAGCCTTTGGCGATTTGCTCCATGTGAAGGGCCAAGACCTCCAAGGTCAGGGCTTCGTCGTCGCTGATCGTGAAAGCGGCGGCTTGGGACAGGCTCACGCTGCCGCTCTTCAAAGCGTCCAGCACCGGGGTGGGCAGATTGGACAGCGCCAAGCGGCGGTAAACGTGCTTCTCGGTAACGCCATAAGCAACGGCAATGTCTGCGACCTTCACGCCGCGCTTCTCCATCACGCCAAAGTCTCGGATTTCGTCTGCGGGGTGCAAGTCCTCGCGCTGCGCGTTCTCGCTCGTCGCCCAAAACTCGGCCGTCGCCTGATCGGGGGCCATGCGGACGGTGACGATCTGAAACCGGGGGTCGTCCTGCAACAGCGCCAAGGCGCGGTAACGGCGTCCACCTGCCACGATGCCGACTTTGCCAGTCACATCGCGCAAGCCTGCCGGGTTCTGAATGAGGCCAAGCTGGCGCATGTTCGCAGCCAGTCGTTCAATGGCTTCATCGTTCACGACGCTGCGCGGGTTAATGTCGGACAGATAGAGGTCAGCGAAGGGGATTTGCTCGTCGGTCGCTGCGATGATCTGGGTCTGGTCGGTCATGGTTTTGATCCTTGGAAGTGTGGTGAAGGGTGGGGTGCCGCGCCTCGATGGGCGCGGCTGGCCGCTTGGGCGGCTCTAGTATTCGCTGCGCTGCATGATGGTCAGGACGCGGCGTGTCGCGGCGGTGTCCTCGGGGGTCTCGCTGCCGTAGGTGTAGTCGGTGTCGTAGAGGTCGATCTTCCAGAACAATTTGACGGACTCGCCAGCGGCGGTGATTTCAAACGCGCCAAAGGTGTGATCGCCGTATGGGTCGTTGTCCTCGGTGAAGGTGTCGAAGGTCTGCACGGCTCGCATGATCTGCACCTGTGCGCCTGCGGACAGGCTTGCCACTCCGTGCGTCACGACGATCTGGCCGGGAACGGTGAAGTCTGCGCCCCACGTCTTGCGAAAACGGTCGTTCTGCTCTGCGATCTTGGCGGCGCGGTCAATCTCGGCCTGTTCTTCTGCGGAAAGGATGGTTTGGTCAGTCATGGTTTTGTCCTTTGTGGTGGTGCCGCGTTTCCGGTCTGGTGCCGAAAATCGGGCGAGGGGTCAGACGAGGAAGCGCGAAGCGCGCCCCTCTTCTGAAACCTTGCCTCCCGGCGAGGGCAGGGGGGGAACCGCC
>Ga0307930_1000141_pt1 | contig 53738 bp, 47 predicted proteins | sample OrgLakmetageno46_FD_203161 | JGI IMG/M metagenome (GOLD analysis project Ga0307930, IMG submission 203161) | Saline water microbial communities from Organic Lake, Antarctica - #46 | ecosystem: Environmental > Aquatic > Non-marine Saline and Alkaline > Saline | place: Antarctica: Organic Lake...
ACGTGTTTGTGATGACGTCAGCAGAAAAGTCGATACGTCGCGACGTATTTGCCTTATATTCTGGAGAAAATACGTCAGATGTTTTATTGTAGGGACTAGCAGCAGCAGATCAGATCAGATCTTCTTTGTTGGATCTTTCACGAAAAGCTCCATCCAAGCTACAGTGCTACTACAGAACTGTACTACAGTATAAGTAGCTACTACAGTGTAGCTAGCCTAAGTAGAGTGCAAGAGAGCACAATGAAAATGGCTTGAGTTCCTTACTAAGATAGAATAGCAGCCTTCATATCAAAAACCTACAAGAGATGTGCTCTCGACGCTCAGCCACTAGCATGAAAGTCTGCTTCGTGGCTAGCGACCCGCGTGACGTCATGCTGCCTGAGACTTTGGCTACTTCTGCTCGACACAGGCCTCACGGCTTAGCTGCGGTGCCTCTGTTCGCGGCCCAACAACCGGACGCCTGGAATGGTGTTGAGCCACGTGGAGCATTAGCACCAGGTTTATCGTCAGACCAGCCAAGTAGGCCATTGGACCCCGTTGTTCTGCGGAAAGTTGCATGGGTTGGCGGCTCCGTTGCGCTGTCAGCCCTCGTTTTGCAACGTGTCAAAGCCCTTGGGCTCCTCTCACACTCGGCGTCTACCGCAGCTAATGCGCTGTGGGTTTCCGTGGGTGGCTTGCTATCGTCATCTTGCTGCTTGGTGCAGCTCGCTCTCAACGCGTTCTCGCTCGGGTGTGCTGGCTTTGCCTCCCTCGACAAATTTCGCCCGTTCTTTCTCTCCACCACTTTTGGCACTCTGTTGTTACGGGCCCACCTCGAGCACCGAGCTGGTATCATGGAGCCAAGGCTGTTGTCGTGGACCGCCGCGCTGGCGTTGTCCTTTCTTCCAGAATTACTGCGTTGGCGCAACCAACAAGCCTTACGACAAGGCAGCTCGAGCAGTAGGCCTTCTACGGCAGCTGCCGCGGCTGAAACTATTAACGGTGCTCCTGTGGCAATGCCTTCTACGCCACTGACGACGCAAAACAGAGTTACCTTGGAAGCGATTGTGGTTGGTGTCAAGTGCGAGGGTTGTGCTGCAGGCCTTCGACAGGCGCTACGCGAGATACCAGAGCCCGCTACTTCAGGTACAGACAGTGCAGACATACACAGCGGGACTGGGAGCAGTCAGAGCAATAAGAGTGGCACTAAAGGAGGACCAGAGGTACGCGTTGTATCAAGTGCTGTAGCATGGTACTCTCCCGAAGCATCCACTGTTAGGGTTTCTGTCGAAGGCGACGCACCTCCTGAAGTCTTAGGTGCTGCAGCTCACGATGCCCTCGACCGTGCTTGCGCAGCTCGCAGCTATTCGTATTCATTGAAGGCACCACATGACGCCGGTTAATGCCCATCTTTGAAGCCCTATTTAGTTAAATTTTTTTCATCTTGACGTACTTTGATGCTCCAATAGCGCATGCAGCCGAGGCGACAGAGGACACTATGCTCACCTGGTTCCCTGGTTCCCTGGTTCACGCGAGACCAACCACCAACGCGCGCTCCTTTAGGGCTTTAGACTTTAATAAACTTATATATGATAGTATTTTTGCCCAGTCCTGAAGTTCCCCCATAAGTCCTCGGATGGGATTCTCTACCTGCGTGGCTTCCAAAATTTTCTACTGTCTAGGATAAAGGATAAGTGGAAGTGGGGTCTGGGTGTGCTAAAAATTTCGATCTAGATGTTTAGAAAATTTAGAATATTAAAAATTATTAAAAAGGAGAAAGAAGCGAGTGGTGTGAGTTCAGTCCTGTGAATTGGATTTCAGTTTGAGCTGATATTGCCCTAGGTGTGTGAAAGATATACATGTGTGGGTGGAAAGGGATAGAGCAAGAAGAAAGGCCGTGCAATTTTCAGTTTGCCTGAAATAGCTGGCGCGCTCTTGTAAGTAAATGTCGTCGAAGTGCCTCTATGTTAGGTGGGCAATTCCCGTCTGGCCTTTTGCTTGTGGCATGGCTGATGCTTCGATTGGTCTGCAACGAGTTTGCTGTATACAGCAAGCAATCGCTTGTGGCGATAATAGATTGAGAATAAATTGGTTGATGCACGATGTGGGGGGCTACACGAATTGTCCGTCAGAAACGGAACTGTCGATGCGAGTAGCTCGCGAATAAGGCAAATCCGAGCTTGGTGCGCTCCCGGAAGTGTGCTGCTTTTCTGCGCCTTTTTCTGAGACGCATTCAATGAGTTCTTCAGAAACCGATGGGGTCAACGTGTCGCTCGCGTCTCGGGGCGGCAGGGGCGGTGGAGGAGGTAACTCTGCGAGTGACGCGTGGAACCCTCGCGCTTTCAGCTGCTGCTCTTCGGTTTGCTGGCTCATGGAATGCGCCAGGTTGAGCAAGTCAGTGGCACTGCGAGAATTTGTCGCGCGCTGCAAGCTTGACATGCCAGACCCCACTACAGCTGGTCCCTCGTCTCCTGAGTGAGTGCCCGCGACCGCAGAGCTACTACCACTACCAATGACAGCCCCGGAAGAGGCCGGCCCTGAGCCCATGACGTCTTCTCCGCAGCGCCTGCGCAATTGGCGATTCTCCTAAAAGAACAAGTTTAAGACACGCGAGATAAAGCCCAAAGCGAAGCGGTATCGAAAGCAGAATAGGAAGATAAAGAGAGATGTGTCAGGGCCCTGTCAAGCAGAATCATAACTGAAGTACTGAAGTATTCTGAAGGACGAGCCCGGTAGGCGCTGCAAATGGTGATAGTCATAGAAGCTTTAACACAAACCTCTTCGAGTTCGGAAACACGCCCCAATAAATTATCAATGCGATCCGCTTTGCGCTTGCGGCTGAGGGCAGCGGACTGGCGGTTTCGTATCATGCGCAACTGCTTCTTCAAATCTCCGTCCGCTTGCTGCCTCTCGCTGTTGCCTTCGTTCCCAGCCTTCTCGTCCATGTTCAGTCCGAGGTCACGCGAATCTTCTGACATGTCGTCTGAGCTCTGTTGTTTACATGCCAAAAGGGTGGAGTGTGAGACGTGTGACGCGTACGCTTCAATCACAGGCGTTCAAGTTGAACGGTTTGCGCGCAAAAATTCTTACAATGCCCACGGGATGGCTGCCTTCGGTTTTCTGCGCGTCGTGCTCGGAGACGTTTTTTTCTGTGAGCTTTGGATTCCTCGTCCGTTTCTTCTGTAAGCGCAATTGATGATCGATAAGTACAACGCGTCCTTGAGGTATCAGTTTTCACTCGGCAGAACAGGTACGCACGTATGGGGCACATCAAACCTCGCTGGGGTTATCGGAATCCCCGATTGTGTGCGGGGTCAACCGCTCGCCACACAATTTGGCGAGCACGTCCAAGCTCATCGAGGTCGCTTCACGATTGAGGCTGCGCTTTTGCGTGGGGCCCGATATCTGAGATTCACGACGTCCGTATCGGATGTTGACACGTGCAACTTTTATGTTGAACACGTGCCACCACGAGTTCAAGCTCAAGTTTTGCAGAAATCTGAAAAACCTGTGCCATTTGTTTTTCTTTCCTCATTTTACCGATGCCAGATACAGGTTTTTAAGGTTTTTATCTGTTTTCTTTCGAATTTTTGTTGCTGTTGCTGTTTTGTTTTCCCAATTACCAATAGGCCCATCCCTAAATCCCCTGGTTTCGTACAAATAAGAAACACTTCGGGATAAAGAAGGGGGATTCCAATTAAATATTGTTCAGAGAGTTCCCCATTTTCTTCATCAAAGAAGAAAGAAGCACACGAAGCCGGGAGCCGGAAAGCCAAGTGAACCGAGGAAACGCTGCATGTTGCATGGATGAACGAAAAGCACCAGCCTGCTGCATTACACGCACCCATCGGACTATGCCCTTGACTTAAGGAAAGAAGGGCTCGTCCTACCACTAGTAGCTCTCATCCGGGCTCATTGAACTGGCGTTCACTTGAAGAGCTTGCTAGCCTCCACATGCGCCCACGTTTACCGACTGTGGCGAGATCCTCGGCTGCGGCTCGCCGAAAGCCTCGGATTTCGACTCGCTTCCGCTGTCTCACCAGTCTCCACAGCGATTACGCCGGACGAGGCAGCAGTCCCGTCGGCTGCTGCTCGAACCACAGAAGCAGGTGCGACGACGTTCGCAACCTGGGCATTGCCGCCGGTGCTAGAGCCCCTGCTGCTCCTTCGGCTTCTGCCGTTGCTGCTGCAACTGCTTCCTGCATTAGCGGCAGTGACAGAGGATTTGACACTTAAATCCAATTGCCTGGTAGAGGCTGCGGCTGCATTGACCCCAACACCCGCACCCGCACCTGCGCTTGCACTTGCGCTTGAACTCGAGCTCGAGCTGCCACTCGGCTGGTGGTCGTTGCCGTTGCCTGCTTCGCTTTCCACGGCTTCAAGCAGCAGCTGCCGCCGGGGGTCGCGGCCTCCGAACCGAGCGCCCGAGCGCGTGCGGTTTGACCCGTCGTGGTGAAGCAGACGAGACGCGAAACCGGGGGACTCCACGTAGCACGAAATTGCTTCCGACACCAGAGGGTCCAGGCTCCGTGGCCTCTTCTTGTGAGGCGCAATCCAGTTGGCAGCGGGGTGCTGGTTCCGACCACCGCCGCCGTGCAGGTCCGCGTCGAAAGGCTGCCACCCGTCGCTGCCGCCGTGGTCCGAGCCATCGTCCGAATCCGAGTCGTCGGACTCCGAAAGCTCAGAATCGGAGGCAATGTGGTCGTAGTCGCGGCGCAACGCCAGCAAGCCCTGAATGCACCGCTGCTCGTCCCACGACGCTTCGCCGATGATGCGGCGGAACTCTTCGAAAGTGGCCGACTCGCGGATGGAAGCCACGCACCATTCGTAGTACGAGAGGCCGTTCCCCTCGCGCCGCCAACGCTCGAGCTTTTCGTCCTTGAAGTCGAAGTTGCGCTTCACCCGGGCCATGCGCTCCTGTTGGTTATTAGTAGAGGAGGTTCGAAAGGAGACAGTAAGAAAGGTGCTACACGAATTAAAAGAATCGCAAGATGCGAAGCTAGGAGTTAGGAAGAGAAACGTGAGGTTCGCTTTACGCAAGAAATGAGAAAAGTAACTTTTTCCTCCAGACGTAAAATTTCTACTGGCTCATTACTGAGGTTTCTCGCCTTGTGGTCAACGATGTTGGCTGTGCTGCGGTGACCCCAAATGGCGCAGCTCGCGCGGCACCGCTCGCGCTCTTCGGGCAAACTCGGAGTTAAGCCGGGGCGGTGCCACTGGGAGCCCGCCGCCGCTTGCGCAAAGTAGTACTCGCGCGTGCTGCGGCTTTGAATCACCGACCAGCCCGCGACTTCCGGAGGCGGCGTTAGGTTGCAGCACAAGTGGTGCCGCAAGTCTAGTGCAGCGCGCAGCTCAGGCGTGCTAATGCTGATGGTCGTGGTGGAAGCACGAGCGCTGCGCTGTTCTGGTGATCCTGCAGTTGGAGCAGAGTTATCCTGTGCGCCGCTTCCGCTATTGTTTCCTTGACTGCTATTGCTGCTGCTGCGGCGGTTGCGGCTGCTACTGCGGCGGCTGTTGCTGTTAGTCGCGCTAGCGGTATCATGGGGCTCACTATGACTGAGGCTACCGCTTCGGCGCCCACGGCGCGTCTTATCTTGCCCTGCCTCTCCGCTATCGGGCTCAGGCTCGGCGTCAAAACGGATCACCCACGTCGCCACGCCACCATATTGAGACGAGCCCCTAAACGAGTGGCCAACAATTTCGCCGAAACGCACGCCTTTGAACGCAGGCCCGCCTCGGTCGCTGCCAGGCTTCGCTTCCGCGAAGTCCCACGCGAAGGGTCGGCACGCCACCTGTACCAAGAGGTAAAATGATTTTTAAAAAATGATACAACAACGTGAATGTTGTATTCTGAAGAAAATAATCGGGTGCCTGGCCGAAGAGAAGCAAACAAAATGAATGGCATTTTTGTCTCTCGCTTCTATAAAAGTTACTTTAAAATGTCGAAACTTTAGTAATAGTGTAACAAATTTAAATTTAATTTGAACAATCTTTGTCTTAGCTTGGAGGCATTCGAATAACAGCCAAGAAAGTTTCCAGAAGATGAAATATCCTTCACCTGGAAGAATTACTTACCCTGCCTTCAGGAAGCGGCCCGCCCATCGCTGGCCACACGGCTCGTGCTTCCGACAGCCGAGGAGATGACATGGCATTGGTGGGCTGGCGGCACCAGGCACGTCGTTTGAAGTCCCACGAGCTCCATTCGTGCGGTGGAAATGCCACAAGCCCGCCCCGCTCTTCTCCACTCACTGGATCTACCCATGTAAACCCCCAGTCATTTTCTTCGCGAAGGCCTGGTATCGCTTCTACTTTGGTGAGGCAGTGGTCTCGCCGCTCCTCGTCGTATTCAAGCGTCGCGGTTCCTGAAAAGTCTTCATGAGCAACATGGTGAACACGAAGGCTGTGTGGCAAATCGTTGACGCGAACACCAGCTACACGTGAATCCGTTCGATAATATCGAGCCATGTCTCCGCTCGACATTTTATATGAAGTGCTTGCGAAAGGTGGCGCGTAGGATTCTTGATTACTTTTTGAAAAGCTGCTGAGGTTCTCGCACAACTCTCTCTCATCTCTCTCATCTCAGTTTCTCAAATCCATTACAGGGAGTTCCGGACACACTACTGTACGAAAAAAGTCATCGCTCTCGCACTCGTTCTCACGCCCAGCAAGCAGCCAGCAGCCCAGCCGGCACTTCTGTAGCTCCAGCCTACGAGCCACTTATACGAGCGAGATCGCAACAGAGTGAGAGACCTATGTTAACAACCTAGCTAAGCGCTAGTCCAGATTTCAAAGAAACAGTAGCACTCTCCTAGGCAGGCAGCTTTTGGTTGTTCGAGCTAGGACAGATTTCAAAGAAACAGTAGCACTCTCCAAGGCAGGCAGCTTTTGGTTGTTCGAGCTAGGACCTATCACGTATTATACAAGTTTATAAAGAGGACGGAGATAGTATTCCAATATCGCGCTGACTACCGAGTGGGCCTCTATGGACGTTTATGCCTACTATTACGCGGTAACCAGTGCGAAATCGAGGCCACTCAAGTAAATTAAATATGAGCATCAAAGGTGTAGGCTCTACCGATGGAGAATTGCGCGACACCTGTCTAGACTTGTGCTTCCACGCGTGCTACCGGTTGCGCTTGAACATGGAAGTCACAGCGGTAGCGATGACCTTTTTGCAACGGTACGCGCAGCGTAGCGACGACCCTGTTCACATCTTTGGCCCTTATATTGCCGAAAATGACGCGAAGCTCGTGGTGGCGACGTGTATCTTTCTAGCAGCCAAAGTTGAGGAAACACCTCGTAGGCTGCGGGATGTCATCAACGTCACGCACCGCTTAACCTGGCAACGAGAAGCATCCGCGAGCCCGCCTCCGAGTTCTAGCGGCGGAACTTCGCCTGGACCGCCTACGAGCACTAGCAGTGGCAACGCTGCTGCCCGAGATGACGGGGGCGGGCTACTCAATTTAGACCACGAGTACGTGCGCGTGAAGGAGCGCGTGGTTGAAACTGAACAGGTGGGATGTGCATGGGTAGGTGTAGGTCCGCGTATAGCATAGCTAGCCGTATGCCTATTCTTCATATCTAGTGCTAGCTTTATGTCTGTTTTTTATTTCTAGTGTCTAAATTCTCATCAAAATTTGATCTCCTCTTCAGCTTTCACAAGTATTCACCTCTCTATGGTTTTCTCTCTTGATAACCCCAGAAAGTGTTGCGAGCGCTCAACTTCGACCTCGAGTGCCCGACTCCTTTCCGCGCGCTTTTGCACGCAGCCAAGTTCCTTCGCTGGCCTTGCCGCAAGACCGTGCAGGCGGCGTGGAGCCTCGTGGTGGATGCATTGTGGCTGCCAGAACTGGCTTGCGCAGATGCTATGGAAACCGGCCAGGCGACAGCAGGATCAACTATGCTTGAGAGTGACAATTCGAGCAGTGAATCGACAACAGCGTCCTCGAGTAGCCAGGGAAGTGTCGCTGTAGCGTCGCCGATGGCTACGGCTGCTGCCGCCTTGTATTTGGCGAGTGAATTGACCGATGCAGGTCGAGCGAGCAACCCCCTCGCTGCTTGCCTGCCAAAGCTGCCCTTGACTTCCTCTGAGCCTTCAAGTACCACCGTACCTCTTCCGTACGGTGCGAGCAGTAGAAGTAGCAGTAGCAGCAGCAGTAGTAGTAGCAACGGCAGTTGCACTAGCCGCGGCAGTAGCCGGGAAAGCAGCGAGTACCGTGGCAGCAACGGTGGCAGCAGCGCTAGCAGGCATGGTGATGCCATGGGCAGCTCTTCGGTGTCTGCGGCCGTGCACGGCAGTTTGCGCGAGCAAGTGGGGCAAGGCAGAGCCGCTGCCGCTGCGGGCTTGCCCTGGTGGCAGGCATTGGGAACGAGCGATGCCGACCTGGCGTACATGTGCACCCTCTTGCTGAAAGCAGCCGCGCAGGCGGAAGCGAGGCGCGCGCAACTTCAACAGCTCTTGGCCATAGCAGAGACGTCTTCAGGGGAAAGTCAAGTACCACTCCCAGAGCCGGTTTCCAGTGAGCAGCGGCGTGCGCTTGAAGGCTTGTTAGCACAACTGGAAAACTTGGCCGATGATCCGCCACTCAGTCAAGCTACCACTATCAGCGACAGAAAACGTGCGGCTCAGAATGTGTCCATGGAATCGAACAGAGCCACAGCAGGAGAAAGCGGCGCCTTCGCGGCGGACAATGAAGCATTGAGGCCAAAAAGACCTCGGACGGTTGACGAGTCTCTTTCGGATGCTGACTACGGCTCACATGGACTTCAAGACAGTCGAGCTCTTGTTGCCGCAGCAGCCTCCGCAACACGCGAGGCTTTGAATGGTGATGATTAGTGTGGGTCCTGCTTTAGAAGGGGGTGGACGTATTATGCTTCCTGCCCTCTACACGCTATCCTCCTTACGATTTTGACTTGCGCGCAACGCACGCGCATTCCCACTTCTGCCCGCAGCATTGGCTTCTGTGTCATTTGGGTTTGTATTAGTTCGAGTTCGAGTTCGGTCCTGCTCCTGATGGACATACTTCTTAAATTTGGGTCCAAGTCCAAGCAAAATCTGCACTTCGCTGTGTATCCGAGGAGTTTGCGTTGCGCCTTTATATTGATTCATGCGGATAAAATTAAATTTTCATGGGATTAAACATTTGCATGCATTACGCCAAAGGACACTCAGCCCAGCCAGGTGGAGAATTCGCCTAGTCTAGTCTAGTTAATACTCTCCCAAAAACAAAGAAAGGCAAGTACACAGCAGTCACAGAGGCACCTAAAGAATGCACTTGAGCTGCAAATGCGCTAGCAAATGCGCTCCAGAAGGCCAATTAAGGCTCCAACTGGCGCCCTTCCTCCGAACAAGTCGGCGGGACTGAGTGCTCGTTCGTCAATACACAGGTGTATTGCCATTCGTTGATGTTTCTCGTTTCCAGAATCCTTGTAACGAGTAGCTGGCGAGTATGATCCATGCTAATCTGATCTAAATTTAATCCTCGATCTAGCTCCCCAGGAAAGGGCCTATCTGGGTTATTCATAATTATTGGTTTTGTTTATCTTATTTCCGCAGCTGGCCTCACGGGGCCACGGGGGCTCCAGCAGCTTTAAAAGAGAAAGGCGCACTGTCTGTCTCTGAATCAGCTCCAAACTTTAAAGTCCTATATCACTTATCACCAGCAGCACGTGAAAGTAAATAAATGCAGTTAACAGTCAAATACATGCAGCATATCTAGCACATAGAACGCACAGTGACACAAAGGCAGGTGAGTGCGAAGTACAAAGCACGAATTCAGCTGTAAGCTGCAAGTTACTTAGAACTCCGAATATTGCGATATTCTGCCACTACCATAACACATCTTCATTTCCCGTCGTAAGGCCTAAGTGAATTTTAATTCATAAATAAATCCAGACATAAACTACATGTGCATCATCAGTACACGAGCCATGATTCTTCACTCCGATTGAAAACTCAGGTCGCTTTGCGCTTTATCGCCATTCCCATTTATCATAGGCCACTGTTTCCCAGGCCGAAAGAGCTTGGCCTTGCGGGGAGCCTGGAGTGGGCATCGGCATCACTACACTACTGCTACAAGAGTTGCTCTTGCCAGAATTATCGCTTTCGTCTTCCTCGTCGTCAGTGAGCGCGAACTGCATTTCAGGCCCCGGCGAAGGTGCGTGCAAGGGAGGGGTAGGTGGATGAGGCGGCGAGGAGGCCTTGGAAGAAACGCGCCGGGGTTTAACCGGTGGCGCGCCGAGCTTCACTGCAGAAGGTTTTCCACGCTCTTCGAAGCGGAACGGGTTGCAGTCTGTCATGTAGGTGAAAGCGCCAGAGCTACTACTACTAGAGGTAGCACCACCAGGACGAGTGCTCTTATTGGTGGCATAGGTAGTCTTGTTGTTGTTGCGATCAGCTACGCTCAGGTACGACAGTTGTGGTGATGCCCAAAGGGGCACCGAGGGCGGCCTCGTGCGGCGCTCAATCAAACTCAACCAATCACGCTCGTTGCTACTGTTGTTGTTGTTGTGTGCCACGGGTGCGATAATTTCTCTGCCAGGGAGACGTTGTCTTTCGCTGCCGCTCCCATCTAGGCGGTTCATGAATGCACTTTCCGCGCCAGTCGAAGCCACCGATGACACTGGCTCAGCAGAGGCTATGGTGGTTGTTGTGGGAATGGCTCGTTTATTCACACAATCATTTTGAGGAGTTGGCGGCGATGGCCCTAGTGCCCATTCGGAGACATCGCCAACCTATTGATGGAAACATCGAAGAGCAAGTCACAGGTATACTTATAGTGAAATAAAAGTGTGAGAGAAAGGGCTAACCTGAAGTCAATTATGTCTTGAAATGCCATATTCTTAAAATGTACAGAGGTCCCTGTAGTACCTCCAGCGCGAGGCGCGTCTTGTACGCGACAGCCCCACGGTGATGAGGAGCAGCATTGCCACGAAAGTTTGCGCGCAGGGCTGCCACGAGAGGAGACGACCCCAATAGTCCACCTCCTCCACCGCCGCTGCTGCTGCTAGTATTAGCAGACACCGGGCTGCCGCTCAACACGGGTGAGTTTCCTTTGCCGCTATGATGATGGCCGCTGCTGCTGCTGCTGCTGTTGTTGTGTTGGTGGTAAGTTGGGTGGCTGGGGCTTCGGCCAAGGGGAGAGTCGCGCGCAGACGAACTGCCACGGTTGACGGAGCTGCCGCGGGAAGACGAGCCCAAACTGCCCACGAAGCTGCTGTACGACGACGGCGACGACGACAAGAGCCTCCCTCCGCCTGCTGCCAGAGCCGACGCCAGTGACCCAGCTGCGCCGGCTGCAGCCCCTACCGCCCGCTGAGACAGTGGAGCTCCGGCGAGTAAAGCGGCGGCGTCGTCGGCAGCAGCTCCGTCCATTCCTTGGCCGTGGTCGTCGTCGTCGTAGGGGTAGGCACCACTACCGCCGCCTCGATTCGAGGTGCTCATTCCAGGGCTGCTGCTGAAGCTGCCGTGGTTGCTCGTATGGTGAATATGGCCGCTTCCACTACCACTGCCACTGCCGTGCTCTTGTGGTGAAGCCTTGCTGCTATTGGTAGGAACCGCACAACGCACCACCGAAGGTTGAAGGGTGTGCCGGCGCAAAGTCCCATCGGCTGTCACTACAAGCAGAGAACTGCCGCCTACCCAACACGCCATGTCTGCTGGCGCTGCTGCTACAGGTGCTGCTATAGGTGAAGCGTTACCTTCGCCATGGCCGCTCCCATCACCACCCAAGGGGTCAGTTGACGGTGCGCCACCCATATCACCGCTGCTGCCGTAGCCACTGTTGATGACGTGGCCACTTGAAGCAGGGGAGTAATCGCCGGGCAGCGGGCGCACACGCGCTAGACTAGCTAGGGAGGCTGGCGTGATGCTCTCATCGTTCGATCGAGAGGCGGTCCCCTCCTCAGTGGTGACGAGGTCGTAATCCTCGTCGTCTGACTCGACAACTCCATCGACAGTGCCTTCCTCGTCCTTGTGACTGCCGTGGCTGCCAGCCTTCTTGTTGTTGGGATCACTTCCGCCTGGGCTAATGCCGCCACTGCTGCCAGTACCGGGAGATTGTCCGAGTGCGCTTGGTGTAGCATTCGCCACGGCCGATCGGTGGCTGCTGTTGCGTTGCTGAGGCGGTGGTGGTGGGTCCGTGTGCGCACGGCCGTCCACGGCACCGCCTTTGAGCCGCGGATCTACGCCAAACAGATGGACCTGCCATGACGAGATGGAACGAAGAGGAGAGAAAGAGAAGATTTGAAGAGGTGAGTGCAACAAAGGAGCTGTACCATAGTTTGATTATCGTGACAAATAGAAAAGTGTGATGAGGGAAACTAAAACAGTGCCGGTTTAGTTGAAATTTTGGTTGTACGGTAATCAAATTGGGCGGCACGCTAATATTAAAAAATTAGTGTAGGCACCATCGTACCGTGCCCCGGCCAGTGGCCACTGCGCACCACAGCCCACTGAGCGCTAGGCTCCGCACTGACGCCGGCGTTAATCCTCGCACCAGCTTGTGCACCAACACAAACCGCGGCGCCGGTGGTCGAGTTCGGCAAGCCACTAATCCAGCAGTTCCCGTGGTAGCACCAGCAGTCGAATTGGCTGCACTGGTGCTGGTGGCGCTATCGTTGCTACTGCTTCTGCTGCCAGAGTGTGCATGTCTGCCGCGGCGACGAGTCCGGTGCAGTCTGGTCTTGTGATCATTGGCCACAGCCCACAGGTGCAGCGTTTGGCCCGAGCGTGGCGCGGTGACCAGGCTCCGGCCGCAGCGGCTCCACGCCATCGCTTCCAACGGATCGTTACAGTGATGGGCGCGCAGGCGGCTGACTATGACACCGGCCGAGGGCGATAGAGAAGGCGAGGACGACGACGAAGAGGTGTTGGTAGCAGATGTTGAAGAAGAGATATCGAGAAAGGCAACCGTGCCTGGGGCTTCTCCCAAACTGGCTACATAGTTTTGCCACGCGAGCTCAGCTGCATCCGCTGCTGCTTGCGCAGCCTGCTCTACCGTAGGCGTCGGCAACGACGGTGTCCCAGAAAAAGAGGTCTGTTGTGAAGGTGCATTGGGTTGCGAAGGAAAGTTCTGCTGCTGCTGCCGCATTCGCTGCTGCTGCTGCTGCAATTCTTGCTGCTGTTGGCGGTGGGCCAGGTAATCGTCAGCCGCGCGTTTGGATTTAGCTCCTAGCCAATAAAGGCCGCCCACAACACCCTGTGCAGTGCCAACCAAACCGGCACCACTGCTGCTGGCGGTGCCACCGTCGCCGCTACTGCTTCCACTGCTGGGCTCAAACCTATCCGAGTCGTCTGCGTCACCCGCATCGCAGTCACCCACTGAGCTTCCCGTGAAGTACCCACGACTGCTACTGCTCTTGTTCTTGCCCTTTGGCGCACTCGCGCTGGGAAACGCCAGCCACCGAGGCCCAAGGGCCAAACAGGCTGCTGACGCTGCGGCTGCGCTAGTGGGGTGCGGCGGCACTGCAGGCACGGAAAACACAAGCTGCAGGTTTGAAGCGCGAAAACCATGCACAGCAGCACCAGTGTAGACTAAGAGCACTTCAAGTGAGCCCAAAATGCCATGCACAGGAACTTCAAACTGTAATGGGGCTGCACGATTTTCCTTGTCCGTGATCGCATCTTCAAAGGCGTGGCTCTCCATATCGTAGGCACGCACTAGCCACGGAGCAGAGCCACTATTGCCACCCATTGAAGGAGTATCAGCATCTAGAGGAGCCTTCACACTAAAGCTAGGGCTGTAGGTGCTAACCGCAAGACGAGGCCGAGTGCTATTTGCGTCACTGCTGCCAAAGAAGCAAAGCCCGCGCACAGGCGCTGAAGTAGTTGCTGCAGCGAGCTGTAAGGCAGCTGCGCTACTGGCACCACCATGCCCTCCACTGCCGCGGCCGTGGTGGCCTGCGCCGTCTGGGCCGAGATCCCATACTTCAAAGCCCGTTGTGTGGCCGATCAAGAGCGCTACATGTTCGCGGCCGTCGCGGCTGCAGCTTGCCGGCCACTTTTCAAACTTGAGACATCCTACAGGACGCGGTGCCGGGTTCGGAGGTTCTCCAGCCGCGGGGCTGCTGCTGCCTGATGCAATCGCCTTGGTTGCTGTCGCAGCGAGGTAGCCACCGAGCGTGGTAGCACCTGGAATGCGCGCAATCAAGCTCTGAACACCGCTAGCCTGCTGCGGGGTCGTAGAATAAACGACGCGGGGTTCCATTGGGCGAATAGAACACGTGGATACACTCGGCAGTCGAAAGAGGGGAGCGCCAGTTGATTCTGAAGCAGTCACCAGTTGTAGATAAATTGATCGGCTGATGGATTGAGAGCCGCGTGAGCCTGCAGACTGTAGCGAACGTAGAGTGTCCTCGTCAAGAAACCGCTGACAGCTTAACAGTTTTAAACCCAACCTTGCACCTTGGGTGTCACCCGTACCCGTCGTCCTGTCATCCTGTCATGTCTTCATACGACTACAGATAGTAGGGTACCGAGTACCGAACACTAAAATTTGAGATGACGGACGAACATTCGTGGAATTCTTTGATGAATGTTCAATCAGACCTCCGCGCGACGACGACACCAATAAAGCGAGAAGCAGAAAATCCGAACTGCCGAGCTTCTGAGGACAGACAATGCCTCGCGCTATGGATACGGTGCTTCAGAACCACTTAGAGTGGTTCCCTACAGCAGTGATGGGCGCACTATCGACGGAAGATGCGTTGAGCTTTTCTACTGCCGCTAAAGCCTTTCGAGTTTTTGACCTGGTGCCGGTGACCTTGACTGGTTGGGAAACCGACAAGACCTGGAATGGGGATCGGCATGTTTATTCTGCAAAGCCGTGGCAAACTATCAGTGGACCAGGGAACCCCTTGCGTTTTCAGAACTCTATGGGGGAAGAAACTGTAGTCATCGCTCATACGATTTTTTGCATGTTCAACGTGCACGATCAGGTCAGAGTGCTTGTGACCAATTAGAAGACCAAACATAAGCCAGTGTTCTTGTTACAACAAAATTTTGAGTCTACAGTGCTCACTCCAATCAAACTATTCCTTCAAGGGTATGTTTATGCATTAATCCTTTTCAATATGCAACAGGGTTGGGGCAACAAAAAGGGGATGGTGTCCATTGTGGATGAATCCGCTCCGGGGGGTTTTAAAGATGGTGGAGAACCTCTCCCAGCCAAGGCACCAGGCGACTATCAGCCGCGGCCACCGTGCGTAGTGGCCGCCGTGAATGTACCGCATGAAGATGCTGCAGTGTGCCTCAAGTGCCAGATTGCGGGGAGCACAGGGCCCCATGTGTTGTGGTGTCGTGTGGGCGGCGGTGGTGGGCACGCACTTGCGGTCTCTAATTGCCGAGTACATGCGCTCGTATGTCGACAACCATCTTAAGAGCTGAGAATATAGAACGCGTCGGCGTCTCTGCCAGAAGAGTGATTAATACTTTTATCTAACGAAGGGCCACAATTGATTCAAGGTGTCGCAACGTTGGTCAATCCCTGACGTGGCAGTGGCGCACGAATATTTTAATGAGCACCTACAGAAAGCTACATGCAAGCCAGAGATACACATCAAGAAGGTCAACAAAATCTGCTCTGTTTCGGAAAGAAATATCGGTGTCTCCTTATGAACAAGTTTGAATTGACCTGTGGGCTGTGAGTGACATCGAATCTCGTGACCCGTGACCCCCATCGTGACTTCGACTTCCGACTTCCACTTTCAACTAACCTCCTTCTTGCCATAAAATTCAATTTACCCCTAAACTCAATAGAACTGAAGTAAACAGCTCGTAGTGCTTATTTGGGCCTCATTTAGACCACTTAAAATACTCCCTATAATTATAATTTGCGCTATACCGGCTTTTTAGATTTCAATTGAGTGAATAATTTCGGAACTCCGGACCTAATAAGAGACACCACTAGAAGTGCTAAGAACCGCGCGATCTAGAGATCTATGTAAAGCAAAGCCGCAACAGCACCAATAGCAGCAGTAGCTCGATCAAATCAGGCACCTCCGGTCTCCTCAAAGGTGGCTGTTGGTAAGCCCCGAAGCATCAGCACAACCTAGATCTATGCAAAGACAAGTGCTGCTATTACTCAGGACTGATTGCGCCGTCTTGCAATTGGCTGCTAGCTTACATGGTCGCTGCCAAGGCTTCCTTGAATTTCGTGCACTGTAAAAGTTCCCGGGAAAAGCATAAGGGAGGTTGTCAAGGGGGAGACAACAACAATCGTTCGAGTCCACCATGATCAAGCGAAAGGTTTAAAAAATTGGGAATACAGAGCCCTGCTCGCCAAAGCAAATCACTTGAGATAACTAAACAAGCAAAAGTAGCACTGAAGGCGAGAACAAATACATTGACTAGACAGGAAGCCTCCTCGCGCAAAACGCACTCACCTTCCTCAACTCGCCGCCGTTTTTCTCAATGCATTTGGAGTACGCTTCGAAGGCTTCCGCGTGAGGCGCTGCGGACAGCTTCGTGACCCTGTAAAGTATGACGTTGTGCCAGCCAAACAAGCAATACAAGTACGTGCAAACACACAAGAACAATTTGTTAGAGAGCAGAAAGGTAGAGGTACGCGTGCAGAGTTCATCGAAATGCTTCAAGATGGCAACGAAACTGCAACTGTGAGAGTGTGTTGAGACACAATAGGCTGAAAGTATAAATAGTTGATGTAGAAATAATGGAGCTAAAGACAATCCAGCCATATTATGCTCACGCGTGACTGTGAACACTAGCATCAAAAGCAATGGAAGCAAATGGAGTCGAAGGTTGAGTGAACACAGGGGGAACTGGACGATGAGTACTTACGTCGCTGCGGCACAGGATGTGACGAGGCTGCCGGCACTGAGGCAACCCTCGGGATCCATAATTTGCTTCTTGCACTAAAATCGACAGAAAGGTAGCACAAGAAAAACAGGCACAATCCATTTGCACCGATAATAAGAAAAGCGAAGTGTGAGCGTTGTGAAGCAAAGCATCAACACTCGTGAATATGCAGATTTCTCAATTTTAAAAAAATCGCACCAATACGAAAGCCAAGTTAGCATCCTGGCAGTCCTTGCCGATGGCATCGGCAGCTGCCAATAAAGTGCCCATATACATACTCACGCTCATGCTTACAACCTATTGTTACAGAGGACAAGGACGTGAGGACGAGCTGTGTGTAGTGAGCCTTACGCCGCCTAAAAGAGTCATACGACGGTTCTACGCTTCGGGCAGTATCATTAATGATTTCGGTACATATAGAGGCATTATCTCTGAGCAATGAGTCCTAAGCCAGGGCAACTTGCGCGTACAATGTGAAGCGGGCACGGGCTAATGAAGGCAAGCCACTGGAGGGCAACAAAAGTCGAGGAACCATGTACAATATCGTAAGTTTACGATTTGATCAACACGCATCTACTGTACGCACCTCCCCTGAAGTAGGGTCATCCGAAACTTCTCGTCGACTTGGCGCTAGCTAGAGAGTTCCAGTGTTAGCCTGCCTGCCGCGGCTAAGGCAACGATGGAGACAACCTTTCGAGGTGATATGACAATGGCTGTGGAGGACAATGCGATGAGTCCACCGATTGAAGCCCGCAAGCCAGTAGTTCTTTCCAGCCTTGAGCGTGTTCAACGCTACGGCATTGAATGCAAGGTACGACCTCTCACAAACTGCCAGGATGTATACGAGCCACGCAAGTACATAGGAGACCTAAGAAACGTTTTTAATAGCCCATTTTCCTTCGTTGATATAACTAGGGTCCCTTCGGAGATGGCATTTGCTTTCGGGGAGGCGAATGGGAAGTAGGCGGTGAGTACGTGCAAAAGCTGACGGTCAAAAACGTGAGCAATCGCATGCGCAAGATCAAGTATAAGCTACCGGAGACAACCTACTTCGCCATGGTGTTTCCTGAGAGGATTGACTTGCCGCCTGGCATGCACGTCGACATTGATGTTGTCTTTCGGCCTGTGCACAACGAGGTAAGGTCTATTTGGTAGACTATGGTAAACAGCTCCATCTTGAGGCCCACGCTGGCTTTAAACGACCGTACCTGCTGCGCCAATTTTGTTGTGTCATTTGTGGAGGAATGCTAACTTAATTCCAGGGCTTCTTTCATTGAGATAGCATGCATATCACTACTTGATTCGTTCTCACGTTTAGGTGTATGACGACACTATTTACTTCAAAAACTGCGAAGCGGACGACGGCGGCGGTTTTCATGTACCTTGCCGCGCGCTCATCTCTACGCTACAATGCCGTGTGCCTCCAGGTCTAGACTTTGGTCTGTGCCCCACGCACGAAACCATGCGGTTCGTGTTTCAAATCGAAAACACGGGCCAAGTGCCGGCGCCCTTTGAGTGGACGGTGCCCGAGCCCTTCTTCTTGGCGCCCATGTCTGGCGTGGTCCCCGTAGGGGGAGCGGTGCCCATTGAAGCCTCCATTGCCCCCACCGACGCCTCGGTGTTTGTGAGCTTAGCCACTTGCGAAGTGGGCAAAGGAGTGCACGCCACCAAGCCCGAGCCGCTGCTGGAGCTGCGCCTCAGCGCGATTGGGCGTTACACATTCATCGTGCCGTCGCAGGAGCGGGTGGACTTTGGGGCCTTGCTGGTAGGGCAAACCGAAGGCAACACCCAGACGTTGCAGCTGCTGAACCGGAGCACGGTGCCAGCTACCGTTACTTGCCGTCGGGTCGAGAGCGACCGGGAGCCCGTGTTTGCTGTGAACCCCACCGAGTTTGTGGTGCCACCCCAGAGTGAAGTCCCCTTGACGGTGTCCTTTGCCCCCGTTTGCAGTGGCGCTTACACCCGGGAGAAGTTTGCATTTTCCACCCCAGGAGGTAGTCACGCAGAGATTACCGTTGCGGGGGTAGCCCAGGCTCCTACAGTGTCCATTTACAAGGCCGAAGACCCATCGGCGCATGGGTTTGGAGTGCCCAACAGCATCAATTTTCGGGACGTGCAAGTGGGGCAGCACGCCTCTGCTGCGCTGTTTCTGCGCAACGATTCGGAGTTACCGGTGCGCTACTGCATCATGGCGGAGCTCGACGGGGCGTTTGCGTTCAATCAACTCCGCGGCGTGCTGCCGGCGAACCTAGAAGAGCACGTGCGCATTGACTTCAAACCCTTGTCGCCGGCGAACTTCTACCAGCGGGTGTTTGTGCTGGTCGAGAATGGCTTGCCGCTGTTCGTGGACCTCTTGGGCACGGGGTACATTGCTCCCCGGGGCGACATCAAAGAGCAGCGGCCTTTCCCGCTGCGGCACGCCCACGTGCAAGCGTGGCGCAACCGCTGTGCCGCGGGCCTGGCTGAGGCCACTCCCCCTCAGCTTCAAGAAGCTTTGGCGAGAGACGGCGTGCACAGCCCCCTGTTTGCGTCGAAAGGGCGCGCGGGCACGGGCCTGCTCGAAATTTCCAGCGTGGATGCTCCCGTGACCCGCAGTGGGGAATCGACCCGAGGCCAAGTAAGCGTCGCGACGGAGTTCTTTTTGGACCCTAACGCGATGGCTGCTTCGAATGCCAACGCTTCGGCGGTTAGCCGCCGCAGCCGCCTCCAGAGCCAAGATAATTCTTTTCTAGAGTTGAGCACCCCTATGCAGCCCGTGTTTCTGTCCGAGGGCATGATGGACTTTGGGTTCGTGTCGGCGCGCGGCAGTGGGGAACGGCGAAGCTTGATTGTCACCAACACCACGCACGCAAAAATCACGGTTCAGTGGATGGTGCCCCCTCCGGAGCCTGAGCTCTCGGCACAAGCAGCAGCTGCCACAAGCAAAGGGCTACCGTTGCCCCCCTCGCGGCCGGCCGAGAGGAGTTTGGACTACGATGATACTCCAGTACCGGGGACTTGGGATGTCCTACCGCGGGAAGCCGACATTGGCCCAGGCCAACAGCGGGAGTTCAAAGTGGTGTGCCACCCTCAACACACTAATGCCTATTTCTGCCGAGAGCTGGAAGCGGTGGCCTACTTCAAAACCCAGCGCACCTTTCGGCTGGTCCACGACGCTACCTTGCAGCCGCCGTGGTGCCTGAAAGTGCAGGCCATGGCGCATTCGCTGACCACCGAACAGTTTGCCGCTCAGGTGACCTTGAGCTCGTACCGTGGCGTGGTGGAGTTTCCGGGCACGCATGTCGGGGACACCACGTACCAAACCATCCGGGTGGACAACCACAGCAACTTGCCGGCGCAGTTCGTGTTTGAGCGCCCATCGAGTGGAAGTGGTGGCAGTGACAGTGCGGCGTTTGACGTGAAACCCCGCGCAGGTCTGGTCCCGCCGGGCAGCTTCGCCCTGGTGCTGTGCCGGTTTTCCCCCTCTTCGGAGGGGGAGTTCAGCCACCAGCTGGTGTGCGAAGTGAACCACGAGCCACACCAAGCGCGGACTTTACGTTTAAAAGGGACTGGCAGCACGCCCGAAGTGCGGGTCCTGGAATGCGACAGCTTGCGCCGTGCCCTGGGGCTCCCCTCCGACGCCCCCTCCCCCCCACTGTACATGAAAGCCACCTGCGCTGGTTTGGTGTCCACGCGCACCTTCACTTTGCAAAACCCGCACCGGATTCCGGTGGTGTATGCCGTAGAGATTCCTGCGAGACTGAGTGGGGTCTTTGCGATGACGCCTCGGTCGGGCTTGTTGCGGGGCAACCAATCCGCACTGCTCACGCTGTCGTTTGCGCCGCTGGAGCAGCACAAGGACTACAAGCTCAAGGTGGTGATCAAAGCCCGGGCCACGGGTGGGGCGCCGCCCCCGCACTTGTTTGGGGACGCAAGGATGATTGGCGATTCGGTGGAGCCCGCGGCGTACGTGAGCGAGGCGGTGGTGACGGTGTTGGCGCCCGGGAGTGGTGCAGTGGTGGCGTTTGAACCTCCGCATTTGGACTTCGGGAGTTTGCTGGTCAACAACACCTCGGACGCAAGCTTCACTCTGGTGCGCGAATGTAAACATTTCTCCGTTTTACAAATCTCCTTTCAAATGCTGGCACGCCTAAGATTGACTTTATGCAAATTTAATGTTTACCCTTATGTTATATCATTTTTGGCTGGTTAACTTTTGTGTTGTTAATTGGCTGTCTTTCACAGGTGAATGCGTCCGACTGCGACGTTCAGTACGAGTTACACCACCGAGTAGCTCCTGAGCACAAATCGGGAGGAAAACACCGACGCAACAAAGCCTCTTCCGTAGCGCCTGGCAGTGGCAACGACAACACTGACGGCAACGGCACCGTAGCCACGTCCTCCTCAAGTTCGTCGTCGTCGTCGTCGTCTGCGGCTGCGTCGGAGAAACAGTACCCGCCTGAAGGGGGGCTTCACCCGGTTCCTCGCGCACGGCAGCCCGGCGCCCCCGCTCCCAACTCGTCCAAGCCTCCGCCTCTCCTGTGCATAGACCGACCCCGGGGCGTGCTGCCCGCCCACAGCCGCACTCTGCTGCGCGCAACTTTCCAACCGCAACGGTCCGGAGATTTCGATTTGGCGCTCTGTGCCCTGGTGGCAGCCGTAGACTCGGAGACGGGCTTGAAAGTAGCGATGCAAGCAGAGGAGTCAGCAACGATTCGCGTTGGTGACCGGTAATGCATTGGTTTCTTTTTATTCGCACTTCCTTTTGCTTTTACTGATGGAGAGCCAATTCTACTTATGGTGTATAGATTTTATTTTCCGTTCTACTTCGTCGCCTCAGCTTCCCTTTCGCTCGCATCTTAGAACATTTTCGTCTTGTTTTTTTTTTATAAATAATCCTGCATTCAATCATGTTTCTGTGCGTGTGTCAAATAATGCACCAGGGCTCGCCTCGTGACGCTGCTGTGTGGCATCGACGAAAACGACCCGGATTTCGACGAAAACGTTCCTTTGCCCTTGGCGGCTACCTGCAAAGGCCGCGCCTCTTTTCCCACTGCGGTAGTGACTGACGCGCGCTGCTTAGGGGGGGGCTTAGGCGGCTCCACGCGTGACTTGTGGAACACCTTGAGCCTCGAAAACATGAACACTTGGTTGTCGGAATCCTTGACCAAACAAGAGGTGAAAGCCAATTTGAGTTCGAGCCCCAATTTGGAGAATTTGCCGACTTTCCGTTTGCGGTTTACGCCAAGCCCTGTGGGGAGCGAGAAGTGCGAAATTGTGCTGCAGTTTTTCAACCCGGGCTTTCTGGCTACCAAGTTTGAGATTCATTTCCCCAACGAACGAGAGGTTGAGGTGCCGCAATGGGCAGACGAGGTGAGTTGGCTTTCCCTTTTATTCCTTCTCCTCGCTCTATTCTTTGCCTTCCCAATTCCAAGTACACAGATTAAATTTATTAGAACTTTTACAGTTTGTCTGAAGCGAGAATTGTCGAGTCTCCATGTCAAGAGCTCTCATGTTCGTCGCTGCTCTTTCATGTCCCATTTCTTGTATTATTGTCTCATATTAGGGCGAGCCGAACGAAGCGCAGCTGATGGAAAACCGCATCATTGACGAGCTCAAGTCGTTCGAAGTGTACCCGAAACACGGGGTTCTGAAGCCCGGAGAAGGCGCCGCGATTACTTTTTCGTACAAGTACGACTCTCTGGATTACAACGGCATTCACCACCTCGCGATACACTTCAAGGTACAGAATATAAGGAAAAGAAATTCAACGAGCGCTCGTGTATGCAAAGCACATGCGCGTCAGTCTTGAGCGTTTCTTTACAGGGAGGAAGCTGAGATGGCATGCTAATCAAATGAAACACATCAACCTGCAACCTCATTTTAACTTACCTTTCAACGTGAAAATTGAAACAGGTTTCGCAAGGCAAGCAATTTCGCTTTTCGTTGCAAGGCGAAACTTTGCCCCTCGATGCGTGCAAATTATGGCAAACGGTGCCGCCGTCTCCGCTGGCAACTTACCGTCTGATGCCGGTAGCCATCGGCACCACTCTCGCGCTCGCACCCCTGCAATCCACGGAGCTGATCAACACGGGCGCGCAAGATTTGAGTTACGCGATTCATTTGGGCCCCCTAGCTGCTTCCGCACAGGGGACCAATGCTTATGGGTTCCAGAACTTGTACCTTGAAAACCCCGTAGGGGTGATTCCGGGCCGCAGCACCCATTTCTTGCAGTGGCGGTTCTTGCCGCTCGAAGCACGAGAGTACACCTATGCCTTGCCCATCACTTACCGGCGCAGCGGCAACAGCAGCAGCGGCGGTGGTGGTGGAAGCCACTATCGCGGTGAGCAGAGCACGGGTGGCAGCGACCGCGGCAGTGTCAGGAGCAACGGAGGCAATGGCTCTCGGTCAGCTCGCCGCGGGAGCACCACAGGCACGCAGCGCCGCAGCAGTAATGCCTCAACCAGCGCCGGTGGCAGTGGTGTCGCCGCCGCCAGAGCCGCCGCCGCTGGTGGTGGAGCACGCGCCGAAGAGCCTCCTGTTTTCTCAGAGACACTCTGCATTGCGGCCACGGGCTACGACCCGCGCGAAGAAGATCCTCATGCGGAAACCGTGCCTGAGATTGCTACGGGCCTGGTGCCACCCCCCTACCAGCTCTTGTCGAGCGGAGTAGGCCCGCGTCTGGCCGTGCTGAGTCTGGAGCGCTTGCACCTCGGGAGGCTGCCGCAGCGGGCTCGACGGACCGAACTCGTGGTTTTACGCAACCCGAACCCCGCGGCAGCACCCGTAATCCCTGCTAATGCAGCAGCGTCATCAGAGGCATTCACCGCTGCGGAGGGGCCTTTCGGGGGGCCGGGCAGCAACCACAACGCTACAGGTGGCACTGTGGCTCTAGCAGCAGGTGCAGGCGAAGCACGAGCTGGCGGCGGCGGCGGTGGCACAGCCGCTGGGCAAGCCGTCGACTATGCTTGGGACACGATGCACCCGCTCGTGGCCAGCGGCTTGCTGGTGATTACCCCCATGAAAGGGCGCATTCCGGCGGGAGGCTTTGCCACCGTGACCTTTTCGGTCGTGGCGGACTGCGCCCCCTGTATCGTGGACGCCCAAGTGGCTGTGCACTGCTGCCCGGCTCCCGAAGAAGAGGCCATCGGGAACGGGCGCAGGGGTGGCACTCGGGGCACCTCCCGCGGCGGCGGTGGCGGCAGCACCCGAGGTGGAGGAGGTGGTTCTCGCGCCAGCCTTACCGGTGGAGACCTGGCCACGGCACGCTCTGCGGCAGCAGGCTCTGCCCCACCGAGCCCTACTGGCGACAACAGCGGCAATCCTGGTGCTGGTGCTGGTGCTGCTGGTGGTGGTGCCGCCGGGCAGAAAGGCGGCGTTGGCGTACCCGACGGCCGCGCCACGATTGCGAGCCGGTCGACTCCGAGCCGAAACGCCATGCTGGAAGTGACCCGAGCCCGCGTGGAGAACCTCACGGGCCGCGTGCCCAAGCTCCCCACTCGCCCTCCTACTCCACCGAAAACCGGCGACGAAGACGAAGAGATCGAAGCCAGCGGTGGCAGCGGTGGTGGGAATGGAACTGGGCGCGCTGCCAGCGCTGCAGCGCCACCAGCGTCGAGCAGTATGAGCAACGGCGGTGGTGCAGCAACCACAGCCCGTTCGATGGCCGCTGGAGCTACTGGCCGCACCAGCAACAACGGCAGCGGCAGCAATGGATCACCCTCTCAGCCCGGAACCTTCCTGCACGTGTTTTTGTGGTTTGAAGTGGTACACGAAGAAGCGTTTGTGTCGCTGTTCAAAGCGGACGTGAACGCGGTGCGCATTCCGAGGCCCCGCAAGTTCATTCCCGGAGCTCCTTTGCCAAGAGACCTCGACGCTCCGGTGTCGCCACCACTGCCGCCAGGCGCTGACACAACAGCAGCTGCCTCGGCAGTTGGAGATCTTAAGGATGCCGGCGTGGCTGCAGCCGAACGCCGCGCAAGCCTTCGTATGACCACTGCCACCAGTGGCGGCGACCACGGAGGAGGTAAAAATGGAGGAAGCGCGGTCGTGCAGCATGCCCATCATTTGCGCAGCCGGTCGGAAACCGCCACTGCGGTGTTGAGTGGGTTCTTTGGCGCCATTTTCGCGGATGCGCTGGAGTCTTCCGAAGTGCGCGCCGCGGTGTTGGCCTTACCCCAGCAGCCCAAAATCCCCCTGTACCGGGACCTGAAGGCCAAAGCCGACCTGATGCTCCGGCTGGAAAACGCGTTCAAGGTCTTTGACACCGACAACAGTGGGAAACTGTCGACCAAAGAAATCAAGGGGGCCTGCCACACCATGGGCTTGAAAGCGAAAACCAAAGAAGCCAAAGCGTTCATGCGAGCATTAGACGAAGACCAAGACGGGGAAGTGGACCTGAAAGAGTTCCTGAGCGCGAGCATGCCCCCCGAAGTGTCCCTGGCCTTGGAAGAAGCCATTGAAAACATGGAGCACCAGGCGAAGCTCAAGCGCAAGGAAGAACGCCGGATCGCGCGCATGTTTGCAGTGGTCCAAGACAGCAGCATGACCGCCGACAAGGCCGCGATGCAAATCCAGGGCAAATTCCGAAAGCGGCAAGCTGCGAAGCGCATGGCCCTCAAGAAGTTGCTTGCCCTGAACCCCGAAGCCCGCGCCCAGAACAACGCGGCCAACTTGCTCCAGGGCCAAGTGCGGGGCCGCAAAGCCCGAGCCGACGCGCGGGAGAAAGCCGAGTTGAAGACCCAGGTCATGCGGCAGCTCGCGCTCGGAGACCCGGACTTCCAAGGGTTGATCGGCAACTTGATGGAGGACTGCGTGGGGAACTTGGTGGCCGAAGCGCTGCACGGGGAATTTGACCTCGGCCCACCACCGAAGCAGTACGCGCTGGCTACGGAGAACTATTTGAACGTCGACGGCGACGATGACGAGGACGACGAAAGTAAAGTGGAGCACAAGGCCGCGCGATGAAATTTCCGGGGCGTTTCTGTCTCTTTTGAAGTAGCTAATCACGGAAATAACTCAGCAGGGAATTCGAATGACCTAGATATAGATAAGGATCCGAAGGCCATAACTTCCCATTTCTGAGCACCGGGGTTCTTCGGTTTTCTCCTTTTCTTGGATTCTTTTCTTCTCTGATATCCTTTATTGTTCAATAAATAAATATTCGGAAGAATTTGATTTTTGATCCGAGATTCGAGATTGATTCAACACCAAGGCCGTTGCGATTTCCCTCACCTCAAACGAACTAAAAACAAAGAAAATTTCGCATACTCGCATCTCGTTTTTGTATTCGCAGTTATAGGCCCAATTATGTTATGTGTTAAATGTTTGTAGTCTAAATACTTTCGTATTTTGTATTGAGAATTTTGTGTTTCGAATCTACTTTGTAAGTGTTAAAAAACGCAGATACGCAGCCATAAACAACAAGCACGACGGACACAGTGCGCTACTTAAGGTTCTTGGTTTGTCAGCTGCTTTTTCTATTTATGTTGTCTCTCCCGTTTTCTCCCTGCTATTTACATCTACGGAGTTGGGAGTTTGGAGCTGAAGGCCAGGCAGACGAAAGTGATCAGCTGGGATGGTTCTAAGAGGTTCAAGGCTAATCCCTGAGATATGTGCGTGCTCTGAAAAGTTTCCTCCAGAAATGAGCTCAGAAGGCGCTCAAGCAAAATGGGCTACTGTCAATCGACGTTGCGTGAGCAGTTTTACACTTTGGCCTCTACTCGGAATTTATACATTGCCAAGCAGAGTGCTTCTTATATACAATACAGGTGGAGTCTCACGCGGCTAGCGGGCGCATTCCGGGCTATAACTGCTAGACTCAATTTCGTCCGCGAATGACGGGCAGCTGAGGAAGCTGCGCTGGCCCTCGAAGTCCTTCCAGGCAGTGTTGGAGTGCAATCAAGTGAAATTCAAAGAGGCGCTTCACGGGGCTAGGCGGTGGGTGCAATGACGAAGAGCGTACGTGAAAACACTCCACACAAAGACGTTCCCAATATTCGTCGCGTTCAGCTGCTGAATTCCAATATTTGTTCAATAGTGCCACGACTCCAAGCTCCCTCGCGTTTAACAATGAGCACATAAGTGGCACGAGATCCTCGGGTAACACCGTACGGGCATCTTCGACCTCGTTTTCGTGCCGAATTTTCCCGCACACCCGCAGTTGCCGTGGCGGTTGATAAACTATGATGTCAAGCGGCATTTTAGCGGCCCTTGCTAGATTCAGTGCGTGCCCCCTGGGCCCCTGGGTCTCTTGATGTGCCACAACAACCGCCGGCTGAACGAGGAGAAACCTCTGTGAGGCCGTTCCTTAATGGGGCCCCGAAAATCGAAAAACGAGGAACGAAAAATTCGCGAGTGCCCTCGACCAATAGGAGAGCAAATATTTTTTCGTGAAATTCTCAGAATTGTTGGTTTCTCCGAAATAGATAAACTTTTTCGTAGATCTGGTTTTCTCCACGAAAAAATATGCTGTTGTTGTGCTCTGCCTAACTGACTTGATTTGATCTCAATCTACCTATTTCACCTCCTCTCTCGTATGCCCGATTATGTACAATGAAGTCGTATGCTCTCTCTCTCCCTTGTGTTACTACGGACTCTGTAGTAGGTGCGGTTTGGAAGCACGCATTCCCCTCGTTTTTCTATCGTCGTGACACTTGAATTTGCTGCCGGCCTAGCTGGGCCTTCATCTCTGGAATTTAACGCACTACTAAGATTAGATTATAGTAAGAAACTTCACCATAGCTCTATTTCGGGCAGGGATGCGACTGGACTCTGGACTCCATTTCTATATATTCTAAACTCTGTTGCACATCAGGCATCAGGCCTGATGTCCTTGTCGTCACGGATGGAGGGCTGTAGAGAATCTAATATCCTTGGAAATTATGGAGGTTTTACAAAGAAACCTATATCCTATAGGCGAATGCAGCTTACTCTATTACCTAAATACTACATATTACATACAGATGCGCACAGGACTTGGGCATATGGGTAGGTTTGGGCTTGGTGCGGCGTGTAGCGAAGAAAAACTTAGACCACGCAGCAGCGCAGAAGGGCGTCACTTTGGCCTGGTGGTTTATTTCTACAAAGAACAAATACTCGAGCTGTACAACTCAGCACTGGTGGCACTAAATTAGCGCACTCTTGCTTCACTTTGCTCTTGGAAGCCTCGAGAATTGCAGCCGCCTCCACCTGCGCAGTTGCATCGAGATGGGGCCGTACAATTTCCGCCAAACCAACCTTTACTTCCTTACTGCGCGGCAAAATCTCAAGCAGGAGCAGCATATGCACCAAGGACGGAAGAAGAACTCAGTTAAATTCGAGATTCCGAATTAAGGCGAGCAACACCCAAGTGAAGAGGATTGCGAAAGGCTGTAAAAGCAACCCCTCGGGGGGCCTATACAAGAGAACGCAGCACCTTGATACAAGAGACGCCTACTGTGAGCTGATTTCAATCATGGTAGTCTAAATATAAAAAGAACGTCATTTTACTGTGCACGCACCCTTGATTGAAGACCTAGGCATCATTAGGCTCCAAGGCAAAACTGCAGCGCTTGGTCCCAAAAGAACGTCGCATCAAAGAGGGGATAGCTTAGTCTAGTGGAGTTGCAACGAAGTGTGAGTGGCACACATCAATATAACTATATCAATTCTCTTATTACCTAACGTCTTAGTTGCAGTAGAAGTCACATATTCACGCTAGAGCTCCGGGAACGTAAATATGGACAGAATGTGAGAATGTGGATACTGACAGCTGGTGTGCGTCTGAGTCTACACAGAACACGTAAATGAGTAAGCTCAAACTTTATTGATGTCCTAAATGAGCCGCCGTTGGACTCACATGCAAATCCGCTGCCAAATCCTCGCGCTATTGGCATTATCGCGGAGGAGGAGCTAGCACCAATTTGCAAAAATAAGAGGTTGATCGAAGGCTGCACTGCTGCACTTCTGCGCTGTCCCACTGTACTATGATCTCATGCTTTTGAGACAGGCCCCGAAGGGCCGGAATTAGAAGACTAACAGGTAGAGAAGAAAAGCAAAGCAGCGCAAACTAGATCTAAGAAGCTAATCAGGCGCACATGCCCGAGTGGCCATGGAAGTGATGGTAGCGGTCCAAAGTGGCACGCTCCTCCATGCTCTGAGAGTGCAGCTCAAAAGAAGAGTTTCCACCCATGCTTTTCGTTTTTCGTTTTCGTATTGCCATGAACTTCATGACTTGGCCCTTCCGAAAAACGAAAAACGAATACCTTTGAGCCAATCAGGGCCCAGAAAATTTTCTCGTTTTTCGTGGCACCATAAGGAACGACCTGAATAATTATTTCAGAAGCAATATACATTTTGCGCCTCCCCCGAGGGGAGGGCTGGTGTTAGTAGCTATACAGGGGAAGGGCGCCATTTAGGCGGCATCATAGGAATCCCCTGGCCCGGCGTTCATGTAGCTATCATACGCAGTTTCCTCGTCGTGTGCGCTGCGATAGTTGCTGCGGTTGGAGCAGCCGCGGGGTGCGTTGTAGGTGCCTACCAAGCAATATAAATTAATTTTGTGGAGATTATTTTACAGGGATACTTCTTTTTAGTCGACGAGAACACCCACCTTCTTCGAAGAAGCTCGCTCGCGGCGTCATTCATCGGAGTTGTGGGTTGTGAGAGGTGAGAGGGCTCGACACAAAATCAGTGTAGTCTGAAGACCTGAACACTTGATGAGACAAATATTGAAAATGGCGTCGAGCCTGACCAGGCTCGCGTTTAGCTAGGGGGCTGTGAGCACAATATTGATTTGAAGTAAATCATTGCGTCAAGTCTGGGATAGTTACAGAATGTCTGCAATATTCAATATTGCCTCAAGGCCCGCGGCGTTGGCTGTCGCCCGTGTGCTAAATCCGAATGGAGGGCAGTGGACAGGGTCGCTGCAAACGGAGCATTCGAAGTCATCCATCGAAGCTGGTGTGCACAACATTAATCGCAATGCGCATGAGCCTTCGCTGACTGCACCCCAGCACGCGTCACCCAAGGGCGATTCGCCTTCGCGTGAGCTCCGAGATTTTTCACTCTTCCGGCGCTCATCTGTACCTGCGCCAGCTTTCTGGCTCCGCGAACAGGCACGCGGGCTAGGAATCCATTCGACTTCGACGCTCCAGTCTCGGCTCCTTGCTGAGAGTACATCGGAGAATATCTCTGCGCCAGCCGCAGAAGGAGCTGATGAAGTAAATTGGGATTACTGGCATGAAGCAAGGAGTTCCTACAGCAGCGCCGGCAGCGACGACTTCAATCGCTTGGAGTGTGTCGCTGATGACAGCTCCGTAACAGCCTCAGTCCATGCGCCCTATTCTGCAGATGAGTACGTGGCAAGCACGAGCAACGGCAGCAAGCACACGTCGAAACTTGACGCCAACTTCGACAACACGTCAATGGCCTTCCTTGGGAGCGGCGCCTTCGGGAGCGTGATCCGTGCAACGAGCAAATGCGACGGGCAGACTTATGCCGTGAAAGTTGTGCTGATGTCTTTCTCAGAGCACGAGGAGAATGAGCAACCTGAGTACCCCCATATGATTACGCGGGAAGAAGTTGACCCTAGGCTGGGTTCCTTTCCTAATCGCAACAAGTGTGATGCTGGGCAGGGACATGCGGCTTCCCAAAGTGCATTCGGACAAAATTCTGCCGTAGACAAAATTAAGAGCTCTACCAATAATGGCAGTAGTACCAAACACGGCGAGAACGAGCGTGAGTGGGCGTTAGGAGAAGCTCGAGCTATGGCGTCTATCGCACCTCACCCACACATCGTGCGCTACTTTGGCAGCTGGGTCGATGTAGCGCCAAATGGTCGACTTAGTTCCGTCTCATCACAGGTGCCTCGTTTGAGCTCAACTGTTTGTCGAAATATCACGAATGGTACAGAGCTGTCCTCAGCGTTAAATATTAGTGGTGGCTATAACAGGTCTGGCTCACTTTCAAGCTTAGAAGATACGAAATTCAAGCCCCCTGTTGAAGTTGATTCGGACTCAGATACATATAGCAAGTGCAAAGCCTTGCATATTCAAATGGCAGTCTGTGAGGGGCCCACGCTGGCTGATTGGTTAGCTGACCGCCGTGCTGCCACCACATCACGACCAGGAGCAGCCTCAGGTGTGACGGGAGCTGTTGAAGAGTTGTTGGCGTTTCGTCAAGTGGTGTGTGCTGTCTCACACGTACACTCACAAGGATGGGCACACTTAGACCTGACCCCACGCAATGTTTTTGGTGTCCCATTGGGTGATGGCAAGAATAGCGTAGAGATGCAAAGCGAAAGCAACCTAGAGGCTATCCAAGCTATTGACAACGAAAAGGTAGCGCTACCACCGCCATCAACACCAGAGCTCATGCATTGGTGTTTGGGGGATTTTTCATTTGCGCGGCCATTATTGGATGGGCTCGACTCGACAAGTCCAGCTGGCACCTATCTTTATGCCGCACCTGAGCTGGTGCACCAAAGCGTTTCAGCCCAAACACTGGCCTCCAATGCTGGCACTGACGCTGAGGAAGACGGCGTTAATGGCATCGGTGAGGAGGAGGCTGCACCAAAGAAGACAGCTTTAGATTCATTACAGCCGGTAGGTTCAGCTGCAGATATTTTCTCACTCGGAGTGATGCTTGTAGAATGCTGCCTTGCTTTCAGCACGGGGATGGAGCGCGCTGTTACACTTGAAGAATTGCACAAGACGGGTCGTTCACCTCACTCCCTTGGTGACGTGTTCATTGCTGACGCATCTAATGGTGCGGATTCACCTAATGCCAAGGTGGGCATTACAATTCGTGCAGCTCTGCGCGTCCTCGTAGACCAGATGGTGAGCCTGAACTGGTCAGCTCGGCCGACGGCACATGAGGTGCTTGTGGCGCTTGACAACGTAATTCAAATGACCTCAGACTATGCTGCAGCGGAGCATTCAGCCAAGTATACGGTATCCTCTACTGCGTCTGAGGAAAGGGGCTCACTTCATTCAGCCGCAGAAGAAATGGAAGATGACGCCGAGGATGAAGTGTCAAGTGATGACGGTGATAATTTGAAGAGCTACAATGATGACAAAACCGATAAACAGACGGAGGGTACACCCAGCGCATGGGAAACATTGTACACAGATTTGAAAACGGCACGCGCTCAAGTTACTGACGTCTGCGCTGCAGCTGCTGAAACAAGCCCGATTGCGCAAGCACCACAGGTGCTCCTTGGTTGTACTTCACCTTTAACGCGTGCACCCATTAAGACGGATTTGTCATCTGTTGGCATTGAGCACTTTGGACTTGCTGACATGACCAATTTACGAGACGAATTGAGGCGCTGGCGTGAGCTTCTAAACGGCCCAGACGCGACTGCTTTTCTTGGATAAGTACTTTAAAGCTCGTGTAATCATACACGAAGTCACCGCCTGATTTCCCTTCGCGAATTACATACGCGCCAGAATAACGAAAGATCAATCATTCCTTGAAGTTGATATATGTTAAATTGAGTTAGAGAGAGATAATGATAGGAGGTCCCGGGAAGCCTTCCCAATACCGAAAGCGCATGGTCGCTTCTGGTGACTTACGCTGTCTCCGATCGTGTGGATGCAACTACAGAGAGCTGGTTATTTGCTCTGATGTCCTCTATCACTACATCAGGGGTTTTCTGCCTCTAGCGGAGGCGTCGGTCCAGTATTTTAGACCTGACTCCAAGAGGCGAGCAAAAAACATTTGGCCAAATGTGAGGGCCATTTTCTGGAGATGCTCCGATTCCGACCCCCCCCCACCTGGTCTGGTGGTGCGTAGTCCCCATTTCCATACTGAGCCCCCCTCCCCGGGAAAGACGGAGTTGTCCGTTGGGTGCTCTATGGCCAATCCCCCCTCTGGGGTAAGCGGGAAAATGTCCTATTTTTTTTGGCTACCCACCCCACCTACACGTCGCTTTATGGTCTGATTGCTCACCTCTTGCCTTACTCTATCATATCACGGACTTGGCATGTGCCATTGATTCTTGTTCATTTATCGCGTGCCTCTGATCTGATACCAGATAGACTGATAGGGCCAACTGAGGGCCAAAAAGATTAGCATGATAACGTGAAATGGTCCGTTGTAATTTACGTGCCTCCCGAGGGGGGGAGGGGGGGGATTTAGTCACACTGTCAGAGCAGGGTGTTATTGATACCTCGTCCACAGGGACTGAAAACTGGAAGCCTGGCCTGGGGTTCTGAAAGTACCGTATCGTAAGAGGCCCCTTCGCCGTATCCATTCGGACCTCAAGGGTTTCGAGGGTGGCCCCGAGAAACATTTAGGGCCTGCGTGGGGCCCTAGGCTTTCGATCTAAGTGCAGCAAGACCAAAGAGGCCCTTTAGCCGATAAAGGGTACATGAATTGAATGAGGCTGCAATGGCCGCGTTCTTGCCCCAGTCATTAGCCGTTACGGGGGGGGGCTTCCTCCAACCTCAGTTTCATTGGCTCTCAAACACGCGGCTCGCTACAGCACTGGCTTTTCAGAAAATTTAGATCGCCGCCTGAGGGGCTTCGTAGTAGCTCCCCTCCTTAGCGGATGGGAATTTTTTTTTGGATGGAGTTCCTCAGGGCGCGGAAGGAAGATGAGCAGGAAACTAAAGGTGGCTATCACCAATTCCATGGCCCCTCGGGCATGTGCATCTAATTTGCTCATCTCTTACTGTAAGCTGCATTGCCTTGTATTTCTACCCGTAAGCCCTTTAATTCCAGCATTCCAGCCCTTCGGGGCGCCCATATCGAAATTCCGATTAATTTCTGGTAAGTGCTCGCCAAATCTAGATCAGGGCTCCTGAGACACGCCGCTGGTGTACTGTAGTCATTTTACTTTACTTAGTAAATGTGTAATAGAGTCCTCGAGTATAAACCAGCAGATTGGTGTAATCTTCCCAGGTTGAGGTCTGACCGGACTTCCTATTCAAGAGGAAGTACGGGGCCATCGAATTTTTTTTGCTGAGGAAACAAAGAGGTGGCGGCATGAATTATTAAGAGTGAAGGCAAAGCACTCCTTATCAACGTAGCATTATTCGTGCGTTTACGAAAGAGAGAGCGAGAGGGTGATAATACTCCATAATTACGAAGAAACATTAGAAAATAGCAAAAAGCTACATATAGATGAACCCCCCAGAACAAGTCTGACTGGGCTGAGTGTCCTTTTGCGTAATGCAATATTCATCTTCATGAATGATAAGGAGTGAAAGAAAGGGATATTTTTGACACAGACCCCGAAGAAACTGCATAAGCAGACTAACAGGCCGAAATCGGAGTAAGGAAGCTTATACAAGGGGGATTTATAATTCTAGAAAAGGGGCTAATCAGGCACACATCTATTTTGACACAGGCCCCGAGGGCAGGACTGGTGTTAGTAGCTCCACAGGGGAAGGGCGCCATTTAGGCGGCATCATAGGAATCCACTGGCCCAGCTCGGAAGCTCGGCCCAGGGCTCATCATGCTACGATACGCTGTTCTTTTGTCTTGTTCGCTGCGTTAGTTGCTGCAGTTGGAGCAGCCGCAGGGCGTGTTGGCGGTGGCATCAAGCCTTCACCTGAAGTCCTGAAGTATTAGTCAGGCGACCCCTGTATAGTACCGTTGTGGTCACATCATGCTGCCGTAAATTTAGGGTTAGTGTGGTCAGCGACATACGACATTCGACACAAAATGTGAGTTGTCTATTGTTGAAGTAATCGGCGTTCACCGCTCACGCCTGTTATCTCTGGTATTTCAGACTGCCTACAATGGTCCGTCTCCTTTCAATGGCCATCGTGGCCTTAAGCACACTTTCGGCCAGCGTCAGCGCCTTTGCGCCGACCTCGTCCTTCTTTGGGAGCTCAGCAGTCGCGCAGTCGGTCGCGGAGCCTGCGCGCGCGCCTGTGCGCGAGAGCATGTCTATGCGCGCGCGGGAGTGCGACTTGACCGGCAAACGCGCGAATCGCCAATGTATGGCTGTGTCTTTCTCGCACAAGCGCACCAAGAAAGTGCAGGGCGTGAACCTCCAGAAAAAGAGGCTCTGGTCTGAAGAGCTCAACAAGTTCATCTCCATGCGCATCTCCACCAAGGTGCTTCACTTTTGCCGTTTGCCAGGGAAGGCAACATTAACGACGATCTATTCAGGCTACATCAATGCGCTTTTGCTAGCGTGTTGTTTTGTGCATCGAGCTGCTTCGCATTTAGTTTATGGGAAAGAAGGGGTAGGGGGTTGTTGACTTTTTAGTTTCTCCCATCGTCTAATCGATATTTCTCACAATCATCATACAGGGTTTGCGGACGATTGAGAAATACGGCTTGGACCTCGCGGCGAAGAAGTATTCGCTCGATTTGACCTCTCTGTAAGCTTGCTTTCGTTTGAAATTGTGCTTTCTTCTTTAGTCTTCTCGGGCAGCCGGCAGTTGCCTTGGGCTACCCTCGTTATGTCCGCTCTGTTAGGACTCGCCGGCACACTACGCTCTAAAAAGATACCTGTTTGAACATTGAATATTCTTGAGAATAGCTAATACTAACCACAAGCGATTTAGAGCTTAGAAGCATCGGCCGGGCTCGGGCCAAACCAAATGAGATTTTGAGATTTTGGGTAGTGCGCTCATACTTAAATATACTCTACATGAAAATAAGGATCGATAAGTACGTTGGGCCCATCTAGATAGGCCAATAAAATCATTTTATTGGGAAGTGATTTAGGATGTAATAATGTTTATGTAATTTATTGTGCATACAGTTGTAAGTCGAAAGTTATAAATTGCGAATTATAATTTTTTGGGCTGAGAAGTGCTACTCAAAACCCCTCACGAAAAAAGCCAAAAAGGGGAGTTCGCTTTAAAGCCCTTACGTCAAGCGGCATAATCAAAACCAATCAATTCAATCCGACAACAGCACCGCAGTGGTCTTCGGTGCGCGAATGTGCTTGCCGAATAAGCTGCTCTATGCGGATCAAAACCCGAACTATTCAGGCGGTTTACTCGACGAGCTTGTGCTGCTGCAAGAGGTCGAGAAGGTCGCCTGATTTGTACTGGTCTGTAATGATGTCGCATCCACCCACGAACTCTCCTTTCACGTAGAGCTGCGGAATAGTGGGCCATTCCCTGCGATAATTAAAAAAACAGCCAGGTAGGAAGGTTACATGCATTAAAAGACATGGAGAAGTGTGACCTCTAAACATGCTTCGTCCAAAACTGGCTAGATGCAAGCATTTATCACTGCACTTACGAGTAGACTTTGATGCCTTCACGGATTTCAGGATGCTCCAAAATGTTCACGGACGAAAACTCGACGCCGAGCGCATGCAGGACTAAAGGAATGTGAGCATATGTTTTGGTGTCATAAATAGATCAAAGGTCCGACAATAGAAATATATTGACGTGAGCGAATCGATATCCAACCGCGTAATTTCTAAAGATTTTAGCTGCAACGCGACTCTTTCGTGGCATTGTATGAGTAGAGGAAGGCACCCTCGAAAAATAAGCATTTCCTTCTATTGCTTGAGAGTTTAAAGCAGATGCATAAGGTCTTCAACCTAGACAACTACAAATTCCTCATAGAGTTACCTCGAACAGTCTGTTGGGAAAAGCCACACTGCGGGGCGCTTGGTGTGCCCTTCATGTAGAGGAGCACCGGGTGTGCTGCGACATGCTCCGCGATCAGCTCTTGCACAGCCTTAGGGTCCGACAAGTCGTGTGCGACAGCTTTCTTCTTTGGAGCAAAATCGTCATGGGTTCCACTGTCTGAAAAGCCACGAGACACTGACAGAAAACTCGGTGCAGCGCGGCTGCGAATTGGGGCGGTGCCTAAGAACAGAGTCCGCAACATTGTCGTGTCGCGTGAAGCCTTTTTTTGCGCCTCCCCCGAGGGGAGGACTGGTGTTAGAAGCTATACAGGGGAAGGGCGCCATCTAGGCGGCATCATAGGAATCCCCTGGCCCGGCTCGGAAGCCTTTTTTTTACTATTACTTCTTTACTTCGTGACAACTACTTTATCGTGCTTTCGTGATGAAGTCACTACCTCTTGTTGTGTCGTTGTGTGCGCTTGTCTCGAGTCGTCAGTGACAAACTGCACCAATATAATATTAGTAAACGTATCGTTCGACAGCAGACGACAGACAAACGCACTCCTCATCATTCACAAACCTACGTTGTCATTCGTAAACCTACGTCGTATTGCGACGTAGGTTTACGAATGATGGGGAGTGAGACAAACAGCGAACAGCGCAGAGCATCTGCAGTTCTGTTCTGAAGAGCTTTAAGCTTGCATTGTGGCTTTCCGCATGGGCGTGCAAGTGTGGTGCTGGTGCTTGCTCCACGAGCAACTTCAAATGAAACTTTTTTTTTAATTAAGCGCTGAAGAAAGAGAAATAAGTAGCTCGGTCGGTGCCGTGCTCAGCTTCAGTCGGTCGTTGGTCAAGTACCCCCCCCCTAGAGCTCCATGTCAAATGTACCTGGCCATTGCCACTAGTACAGCTCTAAGAGCACCACGTTAATTCGAATTCAAGGCGGTGGGGCCCATCTCTGTTCAAAATGTATCTTGTGCTATTGAAATTTTAGAGGAGGACAAAAAAATGCCCAGAGAAACGCCTCGTGGACCTGGGACGTGACACACGAACGAGCTCTCACTCCCGCCGACTTGTTCGGAGAAAGGGAGCCAGTTGCAGCCAAAATTGGCCTTCTGGAGCGCATATGCTAGCGCATATGCAGCTCAAGTGTATTCTATATGTTCCTCTGTGACTGCTGTGTACTTGTCTCTCTTTATTTCTGGGAGAGTACTATCTAGAATAGACTTGGACTAGCTATTGCTATTACCCAACCCATATAGTTCATAGTTCGCTACCAGTGGGCTAGGGCCAGGGTAAGAAGGTTTATGCCTTGCGCCTCATATCATTGTTCGCATGTTTGAAACGCGGTGGGGCGCGGATGCCGGAATCGACAACGACGTAATTATCTCTTTTCGTGGGGCAGCTGGATTAGCGGCGTAAGGCCCTTGACTCATGCAGCGGTTCAGCGGACTCCCGGAACACGTACCCTGCCTGGGCAAGCTTTTCGAGGCTTGGCAAGTACACCGCCGGCAGCAGCGGGCTCGCGAGCCCCGTGTGCTGGTCGAGCGCCCCGTCGAGCACCAGCTCCGTGCCAATGGCTGCCGTCAACCCCACGGTTTGCGCCATGGCGGTGCCGTTGGACTCGCTCCCAAACGCCAGCAGGCTGGAGGTGTGCTTCTCGGGCGCCCGAGCGGCGCCACCGTTGAGCGAGTCTCCGTGGGGCCATTCGAACTCAAAGTCGTGCATCATCACCACCTGCAATTGAGAACACGTAAAAATTATCTTAACATGGCGTTATGAAAAGAAACATCTTGCGAGAGTGACTGACAATTTAAACAAGGTCAACATTGAGACATCTGAAGCAAATGTTTGATGAAATGAGCGCTCAATCTAACGGGGATGAAGCAAAGAGCAGTGACGACAAGAAGAACAGTGACATTGTCATTGCCAATTTGCGCATACTAAAGCAAAGAAGCGGTGAAAGCTCTTCATTCAAGTACTGCAGTAGAGATATTAACATATTTCGTGAATGCGTACGTTTATTCAATGGTAGAATTAGGGCTCAAAGTCCAAAGAACCAATGAACTCTGTTTATTTACCAGGTCGCGTTCGCCAGGTTGAAGAGTAAGCTTGGCAGCTAGTTGAGCAGCAAACAGGTCCGACACGCTTGGCCACGCCGTCAAAGGGTGTGGCGGCGGCGGCAGCGAGTCGCCCGGGCCACAGCCCAGCCATTTCAAGCAAGCCAGGGCCTGTGAAGACGTATTGGCAACATCAGTAGTAGCACTGTTGTCGACATCACTCTGAGCAAGCAGTGCGGCGGGCCCCTCGGTGCACCCGCGGGCTGCTGCCAGCGCATTCAGCAAATCGCCCCAAGTGGCACCTCCTGCGCCAGTACCAGCACTAGCAGCAGCAATTGCAGCCGCCGCAGCTTTGTTGCCCGCGCTTTCCGCGTCTCGGTCCAAGAGGCCAAGGATGGCAAAGCTGCGCATGAGAGCGCACCAGCCCGCAAAACGAAGGGTGCCGCGCAGCACCGTGTGCGCTTCGTCTTTGAGGCCGTAGATGTCAGCAAACGCCACCTGTGCGTGTGCGCGTTGACAACAATCAACAAGCGGCAAACAACGTATGAAGGTGCAATGACGCAATCACACACATGAAATGAATTGACTAAGTTGGCGGCGGTGAACAAAGTGTCAATTACCGAGTCTCGGTTGGCGTATGCTTCAAGCTGGAGGCTTGGCCAGCCTTCGAAAGGGTAGGCAGCACCAAGCTTGGCCAATCCGTCTCGCTTCACAACAGCACCATCTTCAAGGTGTTGCGATGGAGTCATCGCAGCAGTCAACACACCCTGTGGCAGTTTTGTATGATGAGAAAGGAATCGCAATCATCAGGCAGCACTTAATAAATATAGAAAGATGTGGATGATCTTGTCTTGCTGGTCTTCATTTGAAAAAAGCGAGGATTGTGCACCATCCGCTGCCGAAATCATACTTCTCATTCAATCTCACCTGCGGGGACCAGCTAAAAGCATACTGCAGCGGGTTCTTTGGGTCGAGCGACTCCGGAGACGAAAGACCACCGCAAAGCGACGTGAATGACCGGCAAACTCCGCCTGAAGCTCGCACCTGTGGGCAGGCAGCAGTAACAACGAAAAGAGGTACATGAGATGTCAGTACAATAATATTTTGTGTTTTCCGATCACACTCTCCCGTAAGTACCAATTGTGATCATCAGCACGAAATAGATTAGATTAATATGCATAAAGGTCTTAATGCATTATCACCTGAATAATTGTAAGAGAAGGAGCATCAAAATAAGGTCTGTATTCAAAGGGAAAGAGACTCAAAGCGTGTACCTCATCGATAAGCTTCATAGCACTCATGTGATCCATTCCTACGCCGAAGCAACAATCATGGTTAATCAATACAAAAAGATACTTCTGAGTAAATTGGTATTCCTATCTCTTGGGCATCAGTAAAGAAACTTGGAGGAATCAATACACGTCAGTCAAAGTATGGACATAAAACTGCTCTTTAGAAGAGATCTCACCTGGGTCAAGTCCCATCTCGTTGAGGATAATCACGCCGGCTTCTTTCGCTGCGGGGCCAAGTTTGGCCATTTCGGGGCTCACGTACGAGGCCGTGACCAAGTGAGTGCCCATGGCGATGCAGCGAGAGGCCACGTTGGGGTGGAAGGGTGGAGGAAGCAGGGACACCACGACGTCCGCGTCAGCAACGAGCTCGTCGAATCGTTGCATCCATGCGGACCCTTCGCCGCCCTCTAGCAATCACAGAGAATGCAAAGAACCAAAGAAGTGAGGTGACACATAAATGCGACGCCACGTTACGCGCGAAAGAGCAGATACCCTTCGGTTGAATGGAGTCTCGATCGCAAATTTCGCAGTTAAGTTCTCAAATCCACTTATTATAGCTTGACATTCAAACTGTACGTCCCCAAGACTCAAAAAAATTCTCTTTATTTTTGTGGTCAAGGACTTTACCTGGCTGCACAGCGAGTTCAACTGCACTCGCTGAGCCCGGTGCGCGCGCTGCCAGCGCCTGTGCTGCTGCCTTGTTGTCGGCCACCACTGTCACGTGCCTCCGGCTACTGATATCACCACCACCTTCACCTCCACTACTACCACGAGGAGCAGCTGTCAAGTAGTCAACCAAGGGTGCAGCGACCAGCCCGGCGCCCAGCAACAGCACTTTCTGCGTGCGTGGCCGCATGGACGCACTTGAAAGCGCTGCTGTTGCTGTTGAGTCTGAGTTGTTGTTCATAATGCTGCTAGAGCTGACGGAATCCACGTGAGTACCGCCACCAGCTTCATCCTTGTCGCTCTTGTTGGGCACGGTGAGGTGCTCGTGCTGAAGCAAAATAGGCCAACAAAATGGATTGGTTTATTCATTTGGGTGCTGGAAAATGTATCAAGCTTCAGGGCCAAGTGTTGGGATTTGCATTTTGGATTGATTCTTTCTATGTATTGCTGGTTTGAATAATTGTAAAAATATGTGCGCCTCACCTCTGCGACGCGCACGCCCAAAAGGTCACCAAGCTTCGCCAAGTCGTCTTGCAAGGCAGCGAGGGTGGCATCGTCTGGAGCCGAGAGCGCAACTACCATTTGAGACTCCCGCGCCAGGTTTTCAAGGTTGGGCACCACTAAAAAGTCCAAAATTTCAAACGCGCCCCGCTTTTCAATCACGTCAAACGCAGTGTTGATGAACTTGGAGTCGAAGAGGTGGCCCTGGAGGAGCAGCGCGCACTGTGGGTGCTGCTTTTGGAGCGTGGACTCGCTGCGTGCTTTCGCGGCCAATGCCTTGAGGTCCTTGACTGCGCGCTCTTTTTCGGCGCGGAACCTTGATTTGAGTTACGGCAACACAAAACATTGAAGCGAATCATATAAAACTACATTCTCGCTCTTTACACATTTCCTGCGTGCATTGTACTCTTATCTTATATCTCTCTAGCAACTGCGACATAAAACTGCATGCTTGAGTGGTAAAAGGAACGTACATGGCAATGTATTCAAATTTGGGCATAAGTTTGCCGTCGTGGGTAATGGCCGCGTTAGCAAGAGGCTCCGGCCATGATGTGCCCGATTTCTGCGCTTCCAGAAGCTGCTGCAAGAGTGGCATGAGGTGAGCCCCGAAGTGGTTGGTGGCGTCTAACGGCAGCGCGGACGGCAAAATGTCCACTGCGTTCACGACTACGCCGGCAGGCACGCTACCCACCTTAAAGGCATTGTAAATTGTGAACGATTGAATCATGTAAGAATACCCATCAGAAATGTACTCCTCGGAATTAACTGATGACGCAAGCGCCAATTGGATCTCACCACACACATTCCATGAAATGATGTTTTATGCACCGCAAGTCAACCACGATTCAGCACCAGTTTACCTTGGGACTTTGTTCTGCAGCGCCTGGGTTCCACTCGTAATAAGGTTGCTCAAAGGTTGTGGTCTTGGTGCAAAACTCAAGTGAGCCGCCCAAGTCGCAACTGATGTCTGCAATTGCCCGTAGCCGAGGCGCATTGGCATTGCTCTCGGAATTGCCTGCTAGTTCTTGCATTTGGGCCGTGGTTAAGAGGCGTGGAAAGCGAGCGTCCCTACGGTGGATGGATTCCATCAAAAAGGTATCAATGCATTAGTAAGCAACCGCTGAGCGGGGTCACATCGTTAGCCCTCGCTCGCTTTAGATTTTCTCTGCCTCAGATGGGTCTACCGCTTACCAGTACATGCCGTTGACCAGCACTGAGGTGTACGGCGCCACCAAGGAGTGGAAACATGGCTCGTAATCGCCTGATACAAGCGCATAGGAAGTGTGTTTAGAATGATAATTTAGAATGAGTCGTAGTCTTTGACACCAGAACAGCGAAGCGAAGTAGACAATTGAGCTTTGAATATCGCAGGGCGTATTGATAGGGAAAGGATTATGCTTTACTTGTTGAATCTCTGCTGTTTACACTTCACGTATATCCTTTCGCTTTGCTTTGCTACTTATCACTCGGTCTTTCTCTCCTTTTAATGCCACACCTGGATTGGCAAAGTAGTGCTCGTCTCGAAAGTCAGCGTCAAAGCCCGAAGATGCGCGCTCTGCTGCGAATGAAGCTTTACGGCGCACCAAGTGTTTTGTGCCTAGATAGCACGCATAAATGGTCTTCTCGCGCTTGTCAGGGTTGCTCGCAGCGGCTGCGTGCAAGGCAGGCAAATCTTCAGGCAGTACCTGATATTTAAAGAAGGGGAGAATAGATTAAGCGAGAAAGGTTGTCTAAACACGATTAAATTAAATTCGTAGCTTTCAATATCGTCGATATTATTCTAATGCATAGACCTTATTCTCTTTTCCTTTTTTTTACAAATGATTTTCGTTTACCTCTTGCACTGGCAGGTGGTTGATAATCTTCCGCGCGCCGCGGCCAACGTTGCCCCGGCCCGTAAAAGTAAAGACCAGCAACCCTACTCCCGCAGGCAAACCTTCAGTAGCGATGCGGTTGCCCAAGTTTTTCATCGCGGCTTCATTGTCTGCGAGCGTGGGTGCCATGTACGCGAGCGGCGCAGAAAGGAAAGGAGTGGCGTAACCGTCAGCCAGCAACCGTTGGCCGAGGCCTTGAAAAATGTCCAGCATGCCCACCATGCCTGCGTACTCGCCAAAGGCCACCTTAAAAGCACAAAAAAAGGGGTTCAGTGATATGGATAATGTCAAGTAGCGCCCCTTGATTCGTGTAAGTGCGATCATGCTGCATTTCGCTAAGACAGAAAATATAACACCTGTGTTCAAAATCAAAACCCCGTAAGAGTCGAATTTTGATTTCTAATTCACAACCAGTCTCACCATGCGGCGGCCCTTTTCAGTTATGCATTCATAGTCAAAGAGCGTCACATTTTGTGCCATGCATGCATCGAGGAGGTCCATGTTCTCAGGTTGAGCTTTGAGTGTGTGACTGAAGAAGAAGTAAGCTTTTTCGGGTAAAAGGCTTTTGACTGCGACCTGCTTCACACCCAGCACCACGCTCGCCGCTGACAAGTCTTCACTAAGTTTGGCACCCGCTGCTCCATAGTGAGCATCCGTAAACACGCGGCGCGACGACGGTTGCACGACTACGGGGTAGCCTTGATTCACGAGCGTTGCCACGTGCTCAGGGCTCAACGGTGCACGGCGCTCCCATAAGCCGTAGGTCTCGCACATCTGAAACAAGCAGCCGCAAACAAAATAAGCTGCAGAAACGATAAGTAAGAGTGTGGTTGACAGGACAGACATTGTAGGGACACTCCTAGTGACCATAGAAGGTCAAGAATGCTGTCATCCTTTCTGACTCCGCCGGCAGCGTCACCGAACAAGGATACTACTTATGCAAATCAGCTCACCATTCCAACGACCGGAGTTTTCATTAGCGAGTCTTGCACCAATGATCTCGTGCAATGCCGTAAAGGCTGCCGCAGAATTCGACCTGTGCTCTTTACCAACATCTTCCCAGAAGGCCCCGGGCATAAAGAGAAGATACTTTCACTGTGTGACAACTTTCTTCCGCTTTTTGCTTGTGATTGTTCCCGTTTTGTTCTTTTGATTGCCCCAATGTGGTACAAAATAACAAATTCTTCAGCACTGCATCATTTGTATCAAGGATCAAGGGATTAGGATCAAGGATCAAGGAAGGGTATCTACGTCTGACTGTACTGTACTGTGAACTCTGGTACTTCAGGGAATGGAATTGTATTCTGCACATCCATAAGTGGGGAATTCACCATGGCCACTCTTGAGTACTCGCTCGAAGGCTCTAGTAACATACCGATCCCTGCGCCGAGATCGGCGAGTTCGGGAGTTCGCAGGTCTTCTCTTCGGCATAGTTACATCGAAGAGCTCGCAAATCAGAGAACTCGAGAAATCATGCCGAAATGCAACGAAAGCTCTACTGCCGCGGGCTGGTGTGTACGCGTGTGCAATGCGCGCTGTAAGTCATACTCGCAGGAAGGAAAGGAAAATTCGTCGATTAACGCATAAAAATTTATATATGCACTTCGATATACGTCATATCTGCCGCCACCGCTGAGAATCTGAATCGCCAAAGCAGTTATTGAACTCTTCGATTATTAGGGAAATCCTTAGGTTTCTGCAAATAACTAGGTGATATTATGATTATAGAATTGTCCCTCTATAGTTCCGAAATCGGTCTCTGATACGAACCCAAAGGACACAGAAGCAGAGAGATTAAGATGGCCTCTCTATTGACATACATAACTCTCATCGGGATAGAGCTTTGGAATATTCATGACGTCAACGTCGCGCTCCGCACGAGTTTTTTGGAACGTAAATTTCCGCTGTAGTGTTTGAGCTAGAAAGCCTATCACCAGCGGCACAACGAATAGTGCTGGAGATGCGAGGGTCAAGTGGTCAGATGATTTGCGTCCAAGCACCAATACCAACGCCGCCATAGTACAGGCACAGTTGCGTACAAATTTAGCTCTCTTATAGACCGCCAACGAGTCAGGGCATTTCTGTGTGTGTTGAGCCATGCGGTTAAGCGTATATTCACGGGCGGGAGTGTCTTTGTTGAAGAGATCTGGACATGAATATCGCCCTGGAATGCGTGTGACTGTTGCGTCCATGAATTTGTCCACTGCACTAAGAAACTTTTCAGATGGAGAGACGTACTTGTAAAACTTACGCCGAGTAAAATTTGTTCCTGCTTCGTGAGCCTTCATCTCGGCTCGAAGTACAGGTGTCTGAGCTGTCGCTAGAAGATGTGTGTCTTGATCAAGAAAGTTGTTGAGGCCGCAGTGAACAAGCCACCGTGGGAGCTTAATGAAACTCTTTTTGTATACAGCTGCACTCATAAAACGTGCTCTACCAACTCCAGTTGGTCGAACCCAGAAGCACAAGAGAAATTTGGCTGTTCCATTTTCATCACGCCTTGCGCTCACAATCGAAGATGGGGGCTTGAATTCGCTGCAAGCGCGAAGAATTGGAGTCGATGTCTTCGCTGATGACTTGCTACTATGATGTCCTCTCTCCTCACTCAGCTTGAAGGTTGCATCAACCTCAGACCGAAGAACAAACATGCCTCTACCTTCCTCTTGAAATGTGCTGACCATTTGTTTTGCCTTGTGAGAGGCCGAATAAAGGTCCATTGATTTCATTTGATGCGCAAACATACCGTGGTCGGGATCTAAAATGTTTTCCACAAGAAGTGTCCAGTCCAGTGGCAAATCTCGAACCACTCCCGTAAAACCCCTCGCAGGATCGTCCATTTCTGGTACGCGGGGAGGAAGCGGTGGTACAGATTCATTGGCGGAAATGAGCGCTGACCACGACGTCGGACACATCCACACCATATCTTGCGATACCATCACAGGATACGATTCAACCGCACTGTGCTCTAAGATTACAGCCTTCCCTCCACTTAAAAGGTGTGGAATCCCTCGGCACGACCCTTTATTGTCGAAAGCCCAACCATGATAAGCGCATTGAATGAAGCCTTGCTTAGTACATCTACCCTCGCTCAGAGCGGCTCGTCTATGCGGACAGACATCACGCACGGCCATTGGGGTCGCTCTATGATCACGCGCAGCTGCTTTGGTCGGTAGAACCACTGCATAAGCCTCATCAAAAAGTTCAAGGCGGTGCGGTCGACCAGCCGGTAGGTCTCTTACCCAGGCCATAGGGTACCACTGATGCAACCAATCAAAGGACTCATAATTGTTTTGCTGTTTACGCTGCGTTGATATCGACGCTGAAGTCGCAGTCGAAATTGGCTCTCGTTCTGTATTGTGAGAGAGAGACACCAACTTCTTCTTGGGGAGATGCGAAGTTATTCTGAATGCGGCCACTGTACTCATCGAGGTGTGGCAGCTATATAAGATAGCAACGAGCTCTATTGCTCTTGAAATCATTGTGTGTCCAAGAAGCGTGCACACAAAGCCAACCCAATGAAAGCTGCTGTGTTGTCACGGAAGGGAAGCTTAAAAATCAGATACAGAAGTAAAGTATTTTGAACCTTTCAAGGTTTCAATTATTACTCTTAAATATGTCACAGCACTTTGGTGCAATATCTCCTCCTTTCATACTGTGCAAAACACGTTGATTCACAACGACCCCGAATGATTTGATGCACTCGCGTCGAGATCTTTCAAGTCGTTATCCACTTTCATTGAATCCCTTGGAGCAGTGCATATATATTGGATGCAGTACTAAATGGGGCAATATTACATATCATAAGCGGAAAGACCAACCTCATTTAATTGTCGATGACTAGAACGTCATTACTGGCGGCTTCAATTATTTCCACAACAACGTTGAATATTCTTTTGTGTTTTCGCGGTACTTCTTCATCCGACAAAACGGTTAAGAGTGGGCATCAATATGAAAGACTAAGTGGTGCCGTAACCGTAAACATGAATTTGATAAGCCGTCCAATTTTTTACCCGCTCCGATTTAAAAAGCTCAGGACCTCCATCACAACATACAACGATCGGCGCTCGTAATGATATCGGCACCAAATGCAGTCTTCGATGCGTGAAAACGATAAACAGGAAGGTTTAAACTATTTCAATTTTGCATTCCCCAAAATAAAACGATCTACTCACGTGAATGCTTTTGGGCTTCGTTTACAATGAAAGACTCTGTTTTTGTATACTATTCTCAATACGGAACCTATACTTATTTAGATTACCATCGCATCCATGCACCCATACAAAGATGTAAGTATATACTTTGGATGCATTGATATCGAAAATAACATCTTGAAATCAATTCTCTTAAACGTTTCAAATTCACAGGGCTCTATTGCCACAAATCTTCATTCGCGTCGACTAAAAAAAAAGCGCTCTCTTTTGGACCACCACAAAAAGAGCGAGCCCTTTTGAAGTAAGGCACCTACTGTACATATCGACATGTCAAGGTTGATTCTTGTCTTTTATGGTAAATTTCTAAAATAAAATAATGACAGGGGAAGTCTTTTTTTTTTTTTAATATAAGAAGGAATGACAGATACAAGATAATACCAACAGCGAAATCGGTTTCATGCAAATCCAGCGCAGGGCCGACAATCAAACATGGACTTCGTGCTTTTAGAGTGCGAAGTGTGATGCCAGATGCTCGAGATAAACAGAAATAGCCAGAGCCCTCGCGTATTTCGCCATGGCTTATGGCTTATTTTCTTTGCGTAAGAATTCCCAATGCCGGTGGTTGCGTTGAAAATATTAATTCTACTATTGAAACATTCAGGAAAGCCCAGAAGTAATCGCGACTGGGGAATTGGAGTATAGAGAATTTAACGGGAACTCAATGAGAAAGACCCGGATTCCAGGGCGTGCTTTCAATTCCTCATTGATTAAGCGGGAGCACACTGAAATCGACTTGAAAATACTACAGAGGAAAGAAAATCAGCCATTTCGATCTCAGCTATCGCAAGCGATGAGCTTCGTGTAATCGGAACTCGCCCGAGCTGACACGACATCGCCATCTCCTTCAGTTTTTGCCTCTTTCTTGCTTTCGCTCGCGCCACCAGCACTGCCACTCGCTTCTGCATTCGCTTCCGCGTGCAAGGCAGTGAGGCGGGCGACAATACGGTTGGCTTGGTCCGTGGAATAGTCACCCTCTGCTACGCTTATGGCCGTGACTTCTGTCGCTTCCGCTAAACTTAATTTGCCAATCCGAATGTCCGGCCACATTTCGCGCACTTCACTTTCTACCACGGGGTCAACAGTACTTGTCCCCGTAGATCCGGTCTCAGTGGTGGCTGATTTCGCCGAATCATCAGCGGCCGCAACGTCAGCAGGGAACACGGCTTTCAACGAGTCGACGTCCACAGTAGCAGCCTCGACTGATTGGTTGCTTTTTTCCATCAGCTGCGCCTGCGATGACAGTACAGGCTTGCTTGCCGTGGGTACCCGAGTGTCGGTGACTGCATAGTGATTGAAGTTGTCGGCCAAATCGATGCTCCCACCAATGCTGTCTAAGTCCTGTTTTTTCTTGTTGCTTGACATGAAAGCTTTGAAGCTCCCTCCAAAGGTACTGCCTCGGCCGCTGCCCTTCTTCCCCTTCTTTGCTTTGTTTCCTCCTGCGACAGCACTTGTGGGGTCGCCGGCGTCAGCTAACTCTTCCAACTGAACGGCGCTCAACGGTGTTTCTGGCGCTGTTTGATTCACAGCAGTTCGCCACGCCGCAGTGCCCCCAAGGAACACTGCTAAAGAAGCACAGCACGCAACAGCTGCCTGTTTGCCGGCTGGGTCTTTGCCGTTGAGGGCTGCGCTCAGGGGTGAGCTCAGAGCACTCAGATTCCATGGAAAAGAAGCTCCAGTGCTGTTGTTACTGCTACCTTCACTAGGATGCTTACTCGTGTCAGCAAGGTTAGCCAAGCAGGCTTGTGCAGTTTTCACGGCCTGTGTAGCCACGGCTGCGTTTTTGTGGCCGCCTCTCAAGAGCAAAGCTTGCGCAATGACGCACAACATGTGGGGAGCGGATTGCGACGCTTGGGTGAGAGTAGTTTGGCCCACGAGACGCAATGCCTGAACAAAAATAAGGATATATTTGACGACACGGGATAAAATTAGAGGTGATGAAAAGTAGAGTGGTGTCTCCTCAGAGGTTGAAGACAGCCGACACGCCGTCAGAAGGGAAAGCTTCACAGTGGTCGAATTCTTGCCTTGGGCTGGTTGGAGGCGCAAGCGTCTAGGCACGAGTCGCAGAGAGCATCAATGGCTGAGGCTGCGGCGGAGACTGTGCCATCTGCGCTGTCTGGGCTGCTGCTGTTGCTGCTCTTATTTAAGTCTCCGAACAACAAAAACGGACGCTGTTGCTCGGCGTAAAAGAGGTCCTCGATAGTGAGGAGGGCATTCTTGGCAAGCACGCTACGTTGTGGCAGCACCCAACACAAGAGATTTGTGCAGGAATAGGTGAGCGTTTAAGACAGCAGACTTGAGAAGAGAGAAAGAAAAGAAGTTTTTGAGTGCAATTCGAAAGCAACTGTCAAAAAACTCTCACCTGCGGAGCGATTTGGAGCATTTGACCATGCCAGGGACTACGGCAAGGACTGCCGGCGAGCCTCTCAGAACCTCAGGGTGGTGCACGAGCACTCGCCGGAAAGTCGTTAACGCGTCGAAGGACTCGTTCCATGGGACCTCAGCAGCGCCTTCAACTTTGGCAGGCACGAGTAAAGCAAGCGCGCGAGCCACCGCTTCTTCGGGCCCTTCTCCGGTAGGTTTAGCCGCTCCTTCACCATCTGGTGCGCTGTCAGTGGCCGCTACTAACTTCGGCAGCTTGTCCCTCGACAAGACTTCGGCGACATAGAGAGCTCCCTCAGGGGCACCGTTCATAGCCCGTTCTTCTTCGGTGAGCTCGAGGGCTTTCGCAGTGACCACCGTCGATTCCGCGGCCTTAAGAAACGAGGAATCGCGCAGAGACCCTCGCCGGAAAGCCATCATTTCCCGCAAGTTCCGAGCTCCACCTCCACCTGCCGGATTGCTGCCAGAGGCCGCCGCCGCCGCGTTCTTTTGGAGTTTTGCATCGGCCTTGGCGACTTCTTTCGCCGCGGCTCGGGCGTGTTTCGCTTCTTTGGCTTGTTTCGCTTTCGCGCTGCGATGTGCTTGCGAGGACAGCACAGGCTTCGCTTTGGTGGGCACCCGATTGTCGGTGACGGCGTAATGGTTGAAGTTCTCAGCCAAATCAACACTTCCACCGCCACCTCGCCGAATCCCGCGCGGTGGCGCATCTTCAAGCCCATCATCGTTCGCTCCCTCGTCGTTACCATTGAATGAGCCCATGGCTTTGCTTCCTTTCTCAAGCAGCTTCGCCACTTTGGCATCGAGGTTCGCCAACTTCATGAAGCCTGACTCCAGAATGTCGACTCGTTTCAGCAAGTGCTCGTGGTTCAACGACTCGTCGAGCTCCACCACGAGCCCTTCCAAGCTAGCCATTCGAGCTTGCAGCTGCTTGACGTCTTCCGATTCAGGTTTGTTCTCAAGACCATCGTCCAGGCTTTTGCCGATGCCGTCGCCGCCGGTTTTGCTTCTACTTTTGCTGATGCTGGCATTGGCCTGCGGTGTTGCAGTCGATACTTCGAGGGAGGTCACACGCTGGCGTAAATCCTGAACCCACAGGGATGCAGCGTCATGAGTGGCCACTTGCGCCCGGAGGGCCTAGAGCAATGACAGGAAAGGGGGGAAATGTAAATGATCAATAAGTAAGTCGGTCGAGCAATTGTTTGGATCGCGGAATTGAAGATGAAACGATCTAGCATAAGCAACGAGGTATAGATCTCAGGAGCTTTGTGGAATCCTACCTCATTCTCTTTCTCCAGCTTGTCAAGTCGCTCCAATACTTGAGTCAGATCTTGTGAAGCTACCACGGCTGATGCTGCATCCAGAGCCGCTTCCGTTGCCGCGTTGCCCGAGATACTTGGAGACGACTCAAGAGAAGATTTTAGAGGTGTTTGAATGTCGGCTGATTTCGTGGCATCGTCTTCTTCGTTGACCTCCTTGCCGGTAGGTTTAGCCGGTGGCAGTCGAGCCGTGCGTGTCTGATTGGAAGGCCGCGGACGCGCCGCTCGTGGACTAGCCTGCCGCGTTGTACCACTAGGTGAACTACCCGGCCGCAGTCCTGGTCCTGTCGACATTGAGTCAATGGAGGACGATGGCAGCAGCAGCAAGGCCCTAAGGAGTGACTGGAGAGTTCGCCTGAGAGCACTATTACTTCTTCTTGCGTTATTATTATGCGATGAGTACGTGACTACGTGACCACGCTAATGATTCACAACTCCAAATCAACGAATCAGCCGAAGAGAAAAATATTATTTTCAGGTTCATTGCTTTGAATGTCATGTTTGATTCGATGATTTGATTTGATCGATGAACTGTTACGCTGTTGCGCTGCCCATGAGAGTCAGAGGGCGACACTGGGTGCATCATGTGGGATGATAACCCCCATTCGCGTTCCGAAACATGTGATAGCATGCAGCCGATGCTAGAGATTCAGCAACAGCAGCAACAGCGACGACGGAATGTCTCCGAAAGTGATTTCTTCCACCAACAGTCCCACCCGCCTATCTTACGCGGCACTAGACGCTCATCTACTATGGCCGGAGCCCACCCTAGCTACCCTATTCAACAATATTCGAGTCAGGTCACAGATCCACGCTATAGTGAAGACATGGGAGTAAACAACGACATGCCGCAGAGAATCAATGAAGACCCAGAGCATGGCATGGTGTCAGGTCCCGCTGACTCCTATCTGTCTGCATCGCAGCTACGAAAGCGGCAAGTCTAGCTAAAAATACATTCATTAAACAAACTAGACCATTCACTTAATGCGCAAACTTATCTTAGCTCTAAGGTGCTTTGAAAAAATAATATTTTGACTACTGCCTAGGTATCACTACGGCGGCATGAAAACGGATGCCGAACTTTCGGCCTCGCAGCTGAGGTCGCGCTATGAAGTAGTGAACCGGGAGCACAACTGGTCAGCGGATTTCGGTGGGCCAGGAGGTGTCGGTAATGGTATCGGCAACGGTTCCGAGTTGCAACACTTAGGGTGGGGACCAGACGCGACCGTGAAGTGGAACGGTGCCGAACCACCGCTGCTGCGGGCTCGGGACGGGGCCATGAGCAGCGACAGCATCGACCCAAGCGGGAAAAACAAAGGCGGCCGGAGAGGCAGTAGTGGTGGTTTGCGGTTGTCTCGGTTGAGCGACTGCTGCGACACGAGCGAGCCTGCGACGCCTCCCATTGGCACTTCTCTGGAGACTTCGTTTTTTCCACCGCACTCGCAGTACCACGGCTCGAGCAGTACTTACAGCGACAGCGTCAGTGGCGGGAGCAGCCCGAATGGGTCGGTGCACGGTCTGCCTTTGTCGTCAAGCATACACGGTGGGTTTGTTGGAGGGCCGAGTAGCGGCTTCGCTCCAAACAGCTTCGACGGCGGGTTGAACAGCTTGAGCGGCCTGAGTAGTACTAGCAGCAGCACCCACGGTATTGGTGGTGGTGGTGGGAAGAGCGAGTTTACAGCGGAGGTGGCACAAGCCGCAGGAGTTAACCTCGAAGGTTACGTTGCGCGCTCTGTGCGATTCACATTAGCTCGAGAGCGGCGGCAGAGACGGAAAAAGTGGCTCAAGTGGGCTGGCGGCATCGGAGCTTGCGTGGCTCTCATGATCGTGGTCGCCATTGTCTTCGAGTCGGAAAGCAGCATGAGTGGGAGTAGTAGTAGTAGCCACAGTAGTAGCGGCCACCAAAGTGGCAGTACAGTAGGCAGAGGCCACTTCTTTTTAAATCATGGTGGAAGGCTGCTCCTGTCCATTAAGTCGTTGTTTAGCCGTCCAGCAGTAGCAGTAGTGGAGGACCCTTTTGCCGAGCGACCGTCTGCCGGAGCTGCATTAGCCCACCCAGAAGCACAAGCACCTCCCCCAATTCACCACACCTCTGCCCGAGCCGCCATGGCTGCCGCTGGGAGCACACGTGGCGTGCCACTAATTCCTTCTCCCCTGCAAGTGTCTGAGGAGATGGAGGACAGTGCCGCATGGTTAGGCGGCTGGCGGCGGCCTTGTGGACAGACCTGGTGCGTTGGTGATCGAGTTCGCTTGAACGCGAAAGCGTTGCTTGAGGACTCAGAGTCTCCTTGGGCCGCGCCAGATGTTCACTCGTCGGGCAATAGCAATAGCAGTAGCAGTAGTAGTGGCAGCGGTAGCAAGAGCATGGGTGGTATTGGTGGTGGCAGTGGCGGTCTTGATGCAGGAGCAGTAGGTTCACCGACCACCTGCACAGCGCGTGTGCTGCTGGTGCAGGAAGACTCGAGCGGCAACGGTGCCCGCGGTGCCGCTTCAGGAGCTGGTCTCAAAGAAGAAAAGGAGGAGGAGGAGGAGGCAGCCGACAGTCGTGGTAGCAAACCAACAACGAAACGGCTACCACGGATGGTGCTTGTGTTGCCAGACGGCTGGGCTGGGCAGGCTGCGTTTTGGCTCCACGAACACGACCACGCGCTGCTGTCTGCGAAAAGGGGTCCATCGCACGGCACCGCTTCTGCTGCTGCTGCTGCTGCTGCTGCTTATACAGCGCAACCGCTAGGTCAGGCGGGCAATACCCATGATCTGGATGCGCAGCCTTGCCCGTATAGCTTTGCGACCCTCGGGGACGGGGGCTGGGATGCCGTGTCAAGCGGCGGTGGTGCCGCGTGCTCCGTGGCCATGCGCGACTATTGCGAGCTGAGTGCGCCAGAACCGCCTCCTACATGGGCCTTGCCGAGTAATTCGCCTCGATCTGCTGCTGCAGGTGGGGCACCTGGCAGTGGTGTTGGTGTTGGCGGTAGTAGATTAGCGCCACAGAAACAAAAAAGCAGCAGCAGCGGTGGTGGCCCTCCGCAGCAAGTTCCGAACCACAAGAGGCGCGCAAGTTCTTGCACGGCTGCTACTCATTCCCACGGCCTCGCCGGCTCTGCTGCAGCCGCCATTGCTGCTTCTAGAAGAAGTAA